>Ga0209345_10000053_pt1 | contig 186317 bp, 165 predicted proteins | sample Cruoilmetagenom7_FD_187294 | JGI IMG/M metagenome (GOLD analysis project Ga0209345, IMG submission 187294) | Oil polluted marine microbial communities from Coal Oil Point, Santa Barbara, California, USA - Sample 7 (SPAdes) (version 2) | ecosystem: Environmental > Aquatic > Marine > Oil seeps ... | reverse complement strand
GCTGCCGATAACTCATGTGTAGATCTCATTTTTTTTGGTCGAAAAATAAGGCTACCACATTTCGGTAGCTGGCCTCTCTCCGACCTGGCCCATCACATGAGTGTTGCGGTTATTATCTGAATTCAGGGAGTGTGAAGTCTATGATTTGGAGTTCGGGCTATCGCTGCCGGGAAAGTCACAAGGCGAGACAGTGTTTAGTGAATTAATCTGCTCGCCGCATATTTCTAAACAGTCAAAACATCATAGAGTAGTTTCTACATCAAATGTGTCATCTACTATGACAAAAAGTAAAGTTCCAGGTGAATTTTTGCGATCTTATGATTCTAGAGCATTTGATCCTGAATTTGGCGATGCAACCCGGCTACAACATCAAGAGAGTTTTTACTATATACCCTGTTCAACCTGTAAGAGGTACTGGAATCATCCAGATTGTAAGTGTAGCACCCTACATGTAATTGTGCCTGATGATTAAGCTTTGGCATCTGAGGTACGAAATCGAATATCCCCTTATGCATTGCTCCTACTTCAGCAAACAGGTCCTCTTCACTTAAACGAGAACGATTGGAAATCGCCTGGTAGCCATGTGTATCAACATGTAGCCTAACCAAAGAAATCGGGCTAGATATGGCGTGTAACGAAGATGACATGACTGACTCCCATCACTGCTTGATTAATTGGGAGTATAAGGAAGGTGTGCGTTATATTTTGTCGCAGAAACCGATTAGATGTTTTACATACCTATTTTCTTGAGAGGATTCTAGGCAGCCTGCCTAGAATCCTCTCAATTTATGGAATGGTGTTTCAAAATATGCAAAAACTTAGACTCTCAACCCCCCTACTAGACAGGGCCACATCACTGGAGAATCGATCAGGTAAATAAATTGATGAGGTGATGCTATATGAATATTGAATTTCTTGGTCCATTGGATAGGGTTACAGGGTCATGTACTTGGATGCATGATGCATCAAATGGTTGGAACTTTCTTGTCGACTGCGGCATTCAGCAAGGAGAAGGTAATCCCGATATATGGAATAATGGTACAGATTGGCCATTCGATCCTGCCGAGCTCAAATTTGTGCTACTAACACACGCACATATGGATCACTGTGGACTAATTCCGCTGTTATACCAAAAAGGCTTTAAAGGCAAAATTATCTGTACACATGAAACTGCAGAGATAGCCAAAATAATGCTAGCAGATGCCGTTAAGCTAGGTGCACCTTATGGTAATGAGGATATCAATAGCATTACTTGGTTCGAGCCCCGTGGAAAATCGCTCATTGGTGGTAATTTACATGCAGTCGATAAAGACCTATTTATCAACTTCTACCGAACAAGTCACATCATAGGGGCTGTCGCAATTGGTATTTACTGGGGTCCTGTTGGTACAGGAGAGCAAAAGAGTATTATTTTTTCAGGTGATATAGGAACTTCTCTAGAAAACGAAGAAAACTTACCAATAATTCGTCATATGATGCACCCTCGTGAGTTTGACTATGCAGTTATTGAGTCAACCTATGGAGGAAAAATAAGACCTATTGAAGAGCTATCACCTAATTTCCGTTGGCAGCAGCTAACTGATATCTGTAACCATATTGTTACCCAAAAAAGCACCACTCTATTGCCATCCTTCTCACTAGGGCGTATTCAAGACCTTCTGTTTGATCTCCATTGGGTGTTAAACAATGAACAAGCTAAATATTCTGATATTGAGTTAATACTAGACTCACCAACAGCTAATAAGCTTACACCTATTATTTTAGAGGCTATTGAGCGAACAGATTTTCTTGGTAAAAACCTAAAAAAGGTTAGGCCAATGTGGCTAGGAAAACAAATATTTCGTTGGTTTGAACTCGATGATACTGATCCATTTCAGGTAGACAGAGCTATCGATATTATTCGTATTTGCTTAGGAGAAACACCAAAATTTCCAGAGCTCGCCAAAAAATTCGGAAATTCAATTGCCAAGAATTGGAAATCAAGAGTAAAAGTAATAAAATCCCATCAAGAAAGAAATGCTATTGAATTAAATCGTCCTCGTATAATTGTTGCTAGCGCTGGAAGTTGTGATGGTGGTGCAGTTACTAACTGGATACCTAAAGTAGTACTCGATGAAAATAACATTTTAGGCTTAGTTGGATACGCGGCGCCTAACTCAATAGCATCTGAATTCAATTCTTTAAAAAATATTGAAAATTGCGAACGTAAACGCCACCGTGGGAAAATATATATAGAATATACAAACACTGAAATTCCTTATCGGGAAATCTTGTGTAACATATCTACGGTTACAGGTTACTCTGCTCATGCTGATCAAACAGGTCTACTTGGCTGGCTTTTTTGGACTTTTAAAGGAGAAAGCAAAATTACAGCTCCGATCATTTTTATTCAGCATGGTGATGACCATGAACGTTTAGCTCTTAAGAAAGCAATAACAAATACAGCTGGAAATCGGAATATTACTGTAAAAAGCCCTTCATTAACGAACAGTAAATTCACACTCTGAAATTTAAAAAACGAGGTAAGGCATTGAAGCCTTACCTCGTAAAATCTTCAACACCAGCATATTTATTTTCAAAATAAGAACGGTACTCTTTATAACGTAGAACAGATTCCTCCATAACCTTGTAGCTATCAACAGACCTAAAAACTTTTAGATCATCCAACAACTGCAAAAATAGTTTATCTAAAATAATTGACACAAAACCTATATCAGTAAGGAAGGTCGGATCACATGAAAAATCATCACTGAAGTTAATAATGAATTGGTAAAACTTTTTATGACTGGGGTAATTTGATTTTTTCCAATCCTTAAGTAAATCCTTTTGCTTTTCATCTCTAGTGTATCCATTAATAGTATCCTCTTCATTTTCCAGGGGGATAAATGAAGCTAACTTAGCCCTACTTATAGGTGAATTACTAACTAACGGCCCATCACTTCCTGCCAACCAATCAAGGTAAAGTGAAAAAGGGTTTTCAATATAAATATAATTTTCATTAAATCGTAATTTTCTAATAAAATTATATATAACCCCATCAACAAACCAATCAGGCCTTGCCTGAATCAACTCTGGAGATTTAATTCTTATTAAACGAATCAATCCTACTTCCAAGCAAGCAATCGCAGAATAATAAAAATCCAACTTCAAACTACAGACTAATAATGATTTAATATAAATTGAATATTGATATTCTTTATTTTCAGAAAGTACCCTTATGGCTTCAATTACTTCATCTTGAATAAGAGTTTCTTTAGTCAAAGTATCAAAATATAGACTACGTCTATCTTCATCACTTATTGACGCATTTGAAACACGCGTCAATAAATCAGCCTCTTTATTCATCCTTTCAGTAATAAACTGAATCAAAACAGAAAACTCACCCAATCCACGCTTAGAGTTTTTTATTCCATCAATCAACCCAAGCCATCCATCTGCAGCGCCACCATTAAAATCCTTAGGCAACCGGATCGATTTACTTTCTATATCACCAGGAATTTTTTCAAAAAAATAGCTAATAAACTTATGCTGCGTTTTTTTACTAAGTGATACCAATCCATTAAAAAATTTAGGTATTTTGAAAATAGTAGCTCGACTAAAGGGCATTTGCTCATTTTGTTTATGACTTGACAATATCAGAGATACTAATATGTTTGATTCATACCCTATAAACTCTAAAAAATCTTTCGCAGAAGGAAGCAAGGGTGTAATCTTTGACTCAGGCTTAATCGCCTTTCCCTCTAATGAATCAATATAGCTTATTACTTCTTTAGCATTGCTAAAATAAATATAGTCTCTTGGAGTAACATTATTGCTTTTGCCACACACTCTTATTTACCCCATTGACTTTTAAAATAGTTACTAAATATTATAATAATTTCAATACAGGCTTGCTTTTCTTGAAATATTTACACACAATAACCTAACCAAAAAATATAAAATTAGTCAACGCTCCATATACATGGTTTAAATATATTTAAATGATTATTTTGTATATATATCTACCTTAGTTTCTAAACATTTCCTCAGTGTCAGATCAGTAACACCTATACCAAACCAACTATCCGGTTTTTGGAAGAAGTCTAAACCGCGACCTATCTTAATTATCCAGCCGTTATCAATGCGGATTTCTCGGTCGTGCAGGTTTTCATTGATTTTCACTTCTAGCTCAACATCCAGCTCAATCAGGCTCTGCTTCAGCTCCTGCAGTCGTTCAGACAGTTCTTTGATATCTGTATCCTCATCATAGCTAGTGGTGAGGACTATTTTTCTGACGGTGGATACTTTCAACACGGCTTCGCAAAAGCGGACGAAGTTTTGAACCTGGTGTGTAGCTCGGATATAAGGGTCTTCTATCTCAACGACTTTTGCCGCGATCAGGTAGGGTCCTACGATGGATTCGTAGCTGTGTCCGGTGTCACCATAGTAAATAGTGAAGTGCTGCTCTTGGGGGGTATCCTGCAGCATTATAGGCCCAGCTTCTGTTGCGACAGGCTGAATGCTCTTTACTTTTGCCACCTCCATTTCAGGTGCCTGCTCATCCTGCGTATAAACGTCAGGTAGATCAGTCGCAGCTTCGGGGTTATGGATATTTTTCCGTAATGGTTCCTGAGTGGCATCAGCGTTTTTAGACTCCGGGCAGTAAACGACCACTTCACGACCGTTGGTATCGAAGTAGGATAGGTTAATACGCGCAAACTCGTCATCGGTTTTGCGCTTATTCATCTGTTCCTTAACTCGGCGACGGCATTCAACCGCATACGCCACGTACTCAGTAAACTCTTCATCACTGGGGGGGGCTGATGGATGCAGGATTTTAATCAGTGCAGAGACTGTTTTCTTGATACCCTTCTCGTCTCGACCTTCTACTGCAGAGCCCAGGCGAATCCGCTTGGAAACTTCTTCGTAGCGGTTGGTATGCTTCATCTGGTAGTGGAAGGCTTCCGCCAGGTAGTCGGTAATGAAGCCATAATTGTTGGTCAAGAACTCACTGCTATTCTTAGGCATTTCCCAACCAGGTAAGTAAAATGCAAAGCGATCCATCACAGCAAGATCAAACTCTTTAGGTAATGGCTGGAATAAGTCGTAGACCTCAGAGTTAACAATCTGTTGAACAGAAAGATCAAGGTTACCAACAAATGCCATTGAGGCATCAGCGATCACTTCGACACCACGAGAGAAGCGGCCATTGGCCATAAAGTCCTTCATGATTTGGATAGTGTCAGGATCTTTCACTTTGATCCCACCTACTTCATCAAATGCAACAGTATCCCAAAAACCGACCAGTCCTATTTTTTTACGCTGGTTGTTGTAGAACAGCGTGGCTTTTGTCGCCTGGCCACCACTGATCAGGGTGGAGTAAGGTGAGAACTCACTGAAGAAGTAAGACTTACCAGTACCTCGCGGTCCGAGCTCGATGAAGTTGAAATTGGGCTCTACAAGTGGCAGCAGTCGAGCGATGAAATGCATCTTCACCCGCTGCGTCAGTTTTATTGGCTCTAAGCCGACAGAGCGAAGCACCACATCCATCCAGTCATCACGGCTGAACTCATCACGTCCCTCGCAGTACTGATCATAGCTGAAACGACTTAGCTGAATTGGACGCAAATCTTCAATATAGAATGCGTAATCGTCGTCTTCGATTTCGTTGTAAGCAATAGTCACCTCGCACCAGAGGCCACCCTGTAACAAGCGGTCGTTGTCACGGTAGAACTTCTCGCTGATAGCTACTTTGCGGGAATCGAAGTTTTCCAGTGCAGCCCAGTGACGTCGGTCTTTTTCGACATAGTTCACATGCACTTTGTCGATAAAGCGATGCTTACCCTTGGTTGCCACCACCGATTGCGCTTTATTGGCTTCATTAGGGCGCACATAGTTGTCCTGCAGGGTTTCAAGCACAGCCTCCATACCCGCGGTAATTTCCGCCTCGTCATCACTGGCACAATATCTTGCCAGCAGGAACTCCAGTACAAAGGTAGGAACATTTGTCCCTTTTTTTATACGGTGAACTAAATCCTTGCGGACAACTTTACCGTCAAAAGCTTGGCTAATTCGTTGATCCAGAGCATCCATGAGCTATACCGTGTAGTCAGTTTCCAATTCTAATTGAGCATATACTGCTAAGGTCGTTGGGTTAAGAGCTTTTACTTTAAATTTACCCTCATACTCCATCAGCATACGCAGAGTCACCTGGGCTTTATTATTTGGTTCAAGAGTAATTGTGCCAGTAGCGGAATTAACCACTCCACCAGGCTTAGCCTCACCTACCACTTCACCTTTTTTGTTCTGGGCTTCTAGTAGCACCTCAAACGACACCCCCACAGAGAACATATCCTGGGTTTCAACACTTAATTCAACCACTGGCATCCGGGTGGTGATACGCTTGGCGCCATTCTTGTAATTCAGAACCACACTAGCCTGTTGAATCGCTGGTTGTTCAGCCTCTTTAAGTTGAATATCCAGCACAGGTACCACACATTCCTGCAGCGATGCTCCGCCATGGTAATAAAGCAGCCCAGAGCGATACGCTGCCATGGATCGGGGCCCTGCTAGCTTACTGAAATCACCTCGAATCCCTGCCTTCTCAGCACTGAGTAAGTAATGGTTGGGATCCTCAGCACCATCACCCAACAGGCAGCGCTCATGGATATTGAGCCAGTTCCCCGGAAGCTTCTTGCAGGTATCCCCCGCACCTGCATGGGTATTCATGAAGAATCCATGATCGGTGGCAATCACAATCTGGTTAAACCCGCGTTCCTGTAACTTATGTACAGCTCTGCGGATACGCTGAAGTGCTTTTGTAATCTGCTCAGGTGCTGTATCAGGATGGTTTTCAAAGTGGCTATCGATCTCAACTGAGCGCAGAATCAAAAGTTCTGTGGTATCGTCCACATCAAACTTACTGCGCACAAAATCTTCCAGACGCCCTTCCTGGAAACGCTGACCATAACGTTTACGCACCCACTCCATCCGCTGAGGAACGGTACTAACTGCCTGATCCCCCATCATCGGCACCAACCCAGCATCCGTATTTTTGAGTACCAGGCTGGATGATGCGCCAGGCAAAAGACTGGCCATACCTACCAAGGTAATACTGGGGAGCTGTACCAGAGCAGGTTTGAGTTCTACTTTTCCATCTTCCTTGAGCTGCTGCTCCAGTGCAACGCCGAGCTCATATCGCAGGGCATCTACCATCAGGTAAGCGACTTTGTGACCGCTTTGCTGCAACCTGGGTGCCACCAGCTTATCGAACACATCTGTATTAGACAGATAACCTGTCACAGGCCAACCAGTCTGCTCTAGGTGCCGAGTGAAATTAATCTGCACCTTCTCAATCAAACGACCATAGCTCTGCCGTATGCGGTGTTTCACAGGTTCCATTACACCGAAGGTATCCTGCCAGTCATAATCGCTGACAGCCTGCTCAAACTCACGGTGCAAACGGTCCACGTCACGCAACTGACAAACGTAGAACTCCAGTAAGGATTCCATATTGCGGACATAATTAGGTAGCTCCAGCTCCCGCTGCTCACAAGCCTCCTTCAGCATCAAAGCTGAACCCAACAGGTCCCACTGCGCCTGACTTTCCCCTTTACCTGTCCAAACCGACTGGGAATGGCGGTCGAGAATATCGCGCACCCGATCAGTATCATCCGCTTGCAGGGCGACAATAGCTTGATGCATGAAAGTACGCTCTTCAAACGGAAAGGTGTCCTTACGGCCCAGATCGGCCATTGCCTGACAGTGGTTCACCAGCTCCAGCTCGGATTCAATGCGTTCGGCCCGATCAATGTAAGCAGGCTGGGTACGACGATCGTTACGCAGTCGCTCACATAGGTCTTCAATCAACGGCTCTGCTTCAGCGGGTGCACGTGGCATGGTACCCAATGCTTCAGGCAATTCAGTAGGCAAATCGAAGGCAAATTCACTAAATAGTAAGTAGGTCCAAAGCTCATCTGCTATGCTGCTCCAGCTCTTGGCACGGGTGCGCAACTTAAAGCCAATGGCATTTTGTAGCAAGGTTTTAACTTCGGTCACCCAAGCGTCTGTTCCTTTGAGCGACTCTTGTTGGCGCTCACTCGGTGACAGCAATGCAAACAGAATATCGCGACTGGATTCAACCTCCAATAAAGTACGTAGGTTGGGCCACTCAAGCCCTCCACCTACGGCATCAATCACCGCAAAGCTAGGGTTAGGGTCTTTGTCAAAGATACTGCGAATCTGGGTAGCATGGTCCGGCTTAGCCTTCATGCACAGGTTGCGATACTCATCACCATCGCCCTCAGGGAAGACCGCGCCACAGGCGGCATAGAGAGCAAAGGGGTCGGTCTGTCGAGTTTCATCTTCCAGCGGCTTTGCTACCGGCACATAGACTAGAAGCTGATCAATGAGTTTTTGCCCCAGATGCTGCAGTGCTTCCAGTGCCTGTGCACGGCTTTGCAGACTGGATTTAGTGGCGTCCACCACAACCCTGTGCTTATCGGCCATATCTAAACAAAGTTGGCGATAACGCAGGTCCGGGTCGTACACCACCAGCACTTGATGGGAATCAGCACTGGCAAGCCGGGCGGCAAAAATTTCTTGCTGGATAAATGTTGCGATACTCATGCAGTCGTCTCCTGGTGCTGCCAAATGCTTTGTATGTTCGGTTGTTTACCCGCAGCAAGTTCTATTACAGTTTTTTCCACCAGCATGGCCCTAGTACGCATAAACGCATTGAAATCGGCTTCAAGGCGCTGCTTGAGATCATCTCCCGTCAGCTGACCATAGTGTGCTTGGCTAAGTTGCTCGTAAGAGATCAGGTGAGTGTCTAAGCGATCTTTGACACTGGCTTCATCAGCCAAGTCTACACGCTCCTTGATATAGGCTAGCGGATCTTTACGGCCAATAATTCGGTTGGTTTTCCAGGTAATCAGAGCACAGTTCAGAGCATAGTAGCTCTTGATACCAGCCTCAGATAGCAGTGCATCAGGGAATATATGGTGATATTCACGCAGCACAATATTGGCTGCTGATATGGGCTTATTATCCGCAAAGTCATGTGCACCAAAGTAACTGGATACGGCTAAAATACCCCTAGCCTCAATCCCCATGGCTTTGGGCCACCCTGCATTCATCAACGCATCGTTGCCGACCAACGGGTAATCATCACGGTTTAGAACTGGCACTTTTACGCAGTCGTTAAAATCAAAACTGGGGGTTGAAAGCAACTCTTTTAGTGCTTTGAAATCAGCATAAGCACGGGAAGAAGCCGAGTTTTCATAACGATCAGTAAAAAAAGCCGACCACAAGTAACTACGCAACAGCTTTTCAGCCTTGGCAACAAAGTCACCATTTTCAGGAACCAAGTCATAAAGAGCTGCAATCACGGCCAGCACGGCATTCGTAGGCAATCGGGCTTCATCAAAAACACCCTGGCACTCCAGCAGCTCCGCCATTCGCTCCAGGCCCCGTTCAAGCTTGTACCAGTTATCGAGCAGAGACTGCTTATTCATTTCAACCATGCCACGGTTGTTTGGTATCTTCTCCTGCAGCAGTGCCGAGGTAGCCAAAATCATGTTGCGTACATCACCAAAACGAGCAGCTTTTGGGCACTTTGCCCTCAGGTCATCTTCCAGGTCATGGAGCGATTGGTCAGCTACCTCTTCTATTTGAGCCACAATGATATCGTACAGAGAGAGCGGCTTGCTGTTGGTGTTCATGTTGATAAACACCTGCAGTGCCACATCCTTAGAGGTATCAGGCGGAAGCGAAAGGTAAGGCAAGTTAAAGTGTCTCACCCGTTCACGTAACTGAACAATCTCATCTTTCAGCTTATCTCTTGTTGCCGTGTAGACTTTGTACTTTTTCAGAGCATCAGGATCGTTATCATTCGGCTCTAGCGACTTAGTCGCCTGGCTAATCCAGCTATCCACTTTGCTGGCGATATCTCCAGGACAGAGTAGATCAACTGGAACCAAACCGCGAACGAAGCATTGCTCAGGCTCGTCCGTCCATAGAGGCATGCGGTTGCCGTGCTTGTTTAACCACCGTTTCTGGCAACGGATGGTTTTTTCAAACTCATCCGCTGAATTGCTTTGATCAAATTCGGGGAAGTATACAAAGTACATTTCCCACTCGTAATTATTGTGCATACTGCGCCAGAATGCAGTTAGGCGCTGCTGACCATCGAGCAGGTGCTGGGTAACAGCCACCTTGGTGGACACCTCAGCGGTCGCGATGTGCCTGGATATAAAAGGCTCATCACCTGCCACATCCAGTGCCAACGTGACACCGACGGGCAAGTTATTAATTACTGTGTTAAGAAAGCTGACGATACGGCCTTTATCCCAGGCTTCGTAGCGCTGAAAACGGGGTAGTTTGATCTGCCCCTGCTGAATATGCTGGAACCATATACCGAGTGGCCGGTCCTGTGCTTTGCTCGACTGCTGCATAATGCTCATGTATAAAACTCCTGCCATAACCCACCAAGGTCACTATACGTCCAAATTTTCTTAGCTTATTCACATACCCTGATGGCGTTAATGGCCTGTACAAACGCATTGAAGCTGGCGGAGCGATTGGCATCAGGGGTCATGTGAGTAGCGACTTCACGAGCGCATTGCAGTTTGTTCAAGCCTGCGGGGAAGTAGCCCGCCCTTTTTAGCAACCGTTCCAGAGCTTCCCAAGTCCCACCTTTGATTGCGTCGGGGTTACGGAAGGGGGCTTTTTGCGGGATATTGTCCGGTACACGCGGGTAGGCCTGTTTGACCGCAGGCCAATCACCAAAAAACCAGGCTTCTAGCTCTTCAATGACGATGCGGTTGACCACCTGAAAGCGGTCACCTCCTTGGGTTTTGGTACTCAAACCGGATTGTTGCGCCACAGTTTCCAGTTGCTGCTTTAACTCACGGCAGTCGTTATTATCTCGATCTACTAGCACCAGAATAGCCCATTCAGGTGGCAACCAACTGCTGTAGGCACGCAACCGTGCTGGAAGGTTTTTCAACAGATCGTCTTTACACTGGAAGCGGTAAATTTCAAACTCAACATCCTGCAAGAGCTTAGGCATGAGCTGCTCAAGTGCGGCTTCCATGGATATTTCTTCCACAAAGATCATCAGCTTTTCAAGCATGCTCATTTCCCTATTTTGGTACGTGGTGCACCAAAGTTCACCAAAGGATCACCCATGCCAAAGTGACCTTCCATCCAGAGATAACCCAGGCTGGCACCTTCTTGTACAAATTCCTTAATACCACGGATATCCGACACACGTACCGCTTTAGTGAAACCTTGCTCATCACGGTAAAGTACCCGCACCTCTTCTGGACGCATGGAATTGAGTAGGAACGGAGAATGGCTGGTGATAAATAGCTGTGAATTAGCTGCAGCGTTGCGGCACTCCTCGGCTAGCTCCGGCAACAGACGTGGATGGAGAAAGTTCTCCGGCTCTTCTATTCCGATAAAACGAGGGGGTTCAGGGTCGTAAAGCACTGCCAAGTAGGCGAGCATTTTCATGGTGCCATCGGAGGCATAGCGAGATAGCACTGGTTGCTCAAAGGGGGCATCTTTAATCTGTAGCAGCAAACGCCCATCCGGCATGGGTGAAGCTTCTACTTGTTCCAAGCGGGGTATGCGCTGGCGCAGCACTTTAAAAATCTGTTCCAAGCGCTCCGGGTGCTGCTCTTTTAAGTACTGAATCACATTAGCTAGATTCTCGCCGCTTTTGCTCAGGCGCTCCTGCGGCCCGGCTTCTGGCTGGTGTCGGGTTTGATCGATCGACAGATAAGACACATACCAGTCAGTGATGAACTCACGTAAGGCGGCAATACGTGGATGATCTGAGAGCTGACCCAAGGTGTTCACTGCGATCAAATCCGGCGAGCGTAGGTTAACTTCTTCGCGCTGATTATCTTCATCAGGGGTTTCACCACTGACGGCACGACCTTTACCACGTGAAAACTCCAAAAAGCGGAAAGGTTTACCCTTTTGGCCTCGACGCCACTGCAACCACTCCTCAACCACCTCAGGCCCTTTGGTGCCTTCATCAATAGCCAAGTGATAAGTGATCACAGGCATACCTGGCTGCTCACGGTATTTAAGCTCAAACACAATCGGACCAGTTTGACCGCGAGTTTTCAATTCTTTAGCACGCCCACGGCGATCCCAGGCTTGACGAAGATTGAATTGAAAGCACTCCGACAAAAAACTCAACACATCAAAAATTGTCGACTTGCCGCTGCCATTGGGGCCAAGCAGCACGGTGAGCGGCGTCAAGTCTTTCAGCTCAATTTTTTTCAGCGCCCGGTAGTTCTCGACCTTAATCGATTCAATACGAGGGATGCCTCGGCGTGCAGAGGTACTTTGGGTACTCATAGACTTAGTTCCTGACGGACTTGGTGAATCAATGCCTGCAGCTGGGCTTCAGACAGATCTTTAGGTTGCCATTCTAGCTTAGTCTCGCCGGTATCCTTACCACGGCGAATCACCGGTACTTCGACCTCTTCCCAGAACTCTTCTTCGACATCATGGGCTATGGCCAGGCTCCGGTCTTCGTGGCATTTGCACAGCACGCGATCGGGCCAATAGTTCAGCGCCAGGTGCGCCCAGTCGTAGTCGCCTTTCTCCAGCTTGACCCAGGTTTCTTTGAGCTTTTTCTGCCAAGCTTTGTGTTGGAATAGCTTCCATAAGGGTGCAGCTGTAATTTGCACACCATCGTTTAGATTCGGCTTCCAGAATTTGGCCAGCTGCAGTAATTCATAACGAAAGTCGTACAGCTCACTGGAAAGGTCGCTGAGTTTTTCTAGATCATTGTCTTCTTGTCTGCTACGGGCAGGTTTTCCACGTAAGCTATTCAAATCTTGCAAAACCTCCTCTATCTTAATATCAACAAAATCGTTGATACAAGCATAAAGCGTTTGCTCGTTTAGGTGATTATAATAAACCCATAAAGTATAGGATCCGGATGGTGTTTGTAGTGGCCAGTATACCGGGCTTGGTCGTCTTGAGCATGTGAATTTTTTAAGATGCCATTCGAAGAATTTATTTGTTTGAGTGAAGAAAGTCGAAATCCCCTGCCTTCCTGAGGCAATACCTACGATAGGTCTTAAGTCCTCGAAAATAGGCAGCCACCTATCACTGATCAAATAGGAAAGACCATTTAAGGTGTCATCTTCCACTATACAAGAAACTTTTTCTTGCTTTTCATCAAATCGGCCAAATAAGCAACCAACAAGGTAGTTAATAAATTCAAAACACACAGTTTCTTTTATTTCATTTCTTTCAAGCCCCCCCCATACAGGAACAACTTCATCTGGTGACTGAAGCATATCGTTTTTCACTTGAGAAATTGATTCATCATCTTTAATTCCATAGAACTTAAGAATAAAACAGTTTATTTCATGATGAATTTTTTGAATATTTCTGTTATCAGATTCAATCTTTTCAATTAGATCATGTAACAATTTCTCCACTGAATGACCATCATTAAAAGCTGTTATTAAATAAGGAGCATCAAAAAAAACAGTTGTTTCATCGTACTTATAATACGATGATTTAATGAAGTGTATTTCTTTTGTTAAATTTATTATATTTCTAGATAAAGATTCACAACCAGCGGCTATAGGCAGGAGGTTCGTATACCCTGAATACTTGTGTTGTCCTGAGAATGTATTTAGCAATGTCGAGGTTATTTGGCTATTTAGAATAGCCAACAAAAGCCAACGCTCATCTTCATGAGATATTGGTATACACTGTCCTTCTACGGTAAAAATTGTATTGTCATCATCGATTAAATGTGAATCAAGAATATCACCCCTAACCCCAAAACCGACACCCTTCAAAAAATGCTTGTCTTTGTTCTGAAGTCTATAAGAGTATGACGGAAAGTTTTCCGAACCAATTTTTGAATAAGGACCAAAAATAGCCACATCTCTGCGAGGGTGAACATACCGAACAAACTCCCCACCATTGTACATTTTTACATACTTTTCGTTTTTTTCGACTTCTTCGGTGAGAGGGAGCTCCCAAAACAATCGAAAATGCCTGTCAGACTGAAGTTGATGTCCAGTATATCCTGTGAAGCCTTGGTTACTAAAATTAGGTAGCCGTGAAAATAAATCTAATAGATTATCAGACAGCTCGTAAACTAAGGAAGAGTTTGGAAATTGAGCGAAACTATTGGTTTTGTGAACGAACAATTCCTTATGATCATTTATAGCTTTATATATATACGTAGACTTATCATCAAGACTGTATTTTCTCGAATCGATAAAGGTAGTTAACTCCGAAGCGCCGACCTCTTCACCAAGAATTACTGATGAAACTTCAACATTAGCATCTAACACACCCCAACCTAAATCCAACACCATTTCCAATGAGTTATTTTTAAGTAAAATACTCTCCCTGAATTTGCTGTAGCTCGACTTATTTAATGGACTTCGATCAATTACGGAAGCCAAATAACCTTTCGGGCATAACAGCATAGACAATCGTTCTATAAAAACACATAAAATATTCTTATTCCAATTCGGGTACTTTTTACTAATATAACTTTCTGCTCCTGAACAAGCCTCTCCGAAAGGAGGATTCATAACCACCACATCAAAGACTTCACGAGTCAGATCAATCAACCGCAGCCCTTGGAGTGCATCCAAGGCGAACAGTCTGCTCTGGTAACTGCTACTAACCTGCTCGGTAAAGGTACTCAGCGCCTGCCGCAGCCGTTGCTCTGCCTGCTGCCAGGTTTCCTGCTCCTGTGCTGCAAACAGCCCGTAGCCACTACCTCCGTATACCTGCTTGATCAGCTTGGGCAGTTCTTGCTCAACCTGCAGTAGTACACCAAGCTCAGGCAGGTTATGCAGTAGCTGCAGGGTTTTCTCGAATAGTTCAGCGTCCTTTTTATCCAACTGTTCGGCAAACTGTTGGCGTAGCTCTTTTTCCGCAGGCGGCGCGATGGCAGCGATCACATGGCCTTGACCAATAATCGGGCGTTGCGGTGCCTTAACGCCAGCCTCATACCAGGCACGCTGGGCACGCAGCCAAAGTGCCAGCGTCGCAATTTGGGCGGCACGGGGGTCGATATCCACCCCGTATATGTTGTGCTCAATGATCAGGCGTGGCACATCGCGCAGGTAAGCCGCTTCGTCTGTGTAGGTCTGGATTAACGGCTTAAAGCCTGCATCAGTCTGAGTGGACAGATCCAAACTGCCAGGGCCCTGCTGTTGCTCCCATGCCCAGGCTTCGCGGTAGATCTCCAGGAAGAGGTCAAAGGCATAGAGGCCAAAGTGCATGGAGCCACAGGCCGGATCGAGGAGTTTGAGGGTACGTGGGTCACGCAGGGTACGTGTTGCCGGTTCCGCCCGTTTGGCTTCCAGCTCTTCCGGCTTTACCAGCAGGTATTGGCAGCGGTCATAAAGGCTGGTGCTACCCTGTGTTACATCAAACCAGATTCGTCCAAGCGTGTTGTCCACCAGAAACTCGACCACATAGCGCGGGGTGAAAAACTGGTTACGAACGGCCAGCTCGCGGCTGTTACGCGGCGCCTGGGACTCCTTGCGCATTTTTTTGCGCTCTTCCTGAGAGTTGAAGTACTGGTAGATCCAGCCGATGGTTTCATCTTCTGCCCAGAGGTGTTCGATCTCCGGGTGATTAATCTGCTCCAGCAGTTCCAGCAACGCGGATTCCCTGGGGAAGAGTTGGCCCTGGGCACCATGGCGATCAAACAGCAGCTCCAGATCGACACTGAATTCGTCAAACAGGCTGAACAAGTAGTTGCGGTAGGCATCACCGGTTTCACCCTGGCTGGTGCCCGACAGCATTTTATACAGCTCAAAGCCTCTGGAGTTGTAGCCTTTGGCGATGGACTCCATCAGTACATCACGGGCTTCCATCATGCGCAGAGCGGCCATGCGGTTGAGCACAGTAAAGGCCTGTTCGCGTACCAGCCGGTCCAGCGACTGCAGCGTTTGCTCCTTGGTATTTTTACCTGGCGTGGCAGCGATATAGTGCTGCAGAATCTCACGCAACAACTGGGCGGTTTGACGCTCGCGGTTGTCCAGGTGCTTGAGCTCACTCAAGTCGGCAACGGTGCCAGTCTTCGGGTCGAGGCCGTAGGTGGCTTGCAGCTGACGGGTCAGCTCTTCACTGAGCAGTTCTCGGCTTGCGTTGACGAACTTTTGTAAGCGGCCACGGGTGGTCTGATCAAACGCCATGGATTAGTCCTCGTCCTGTAGGTTCAGGGTCAGCTCAAACTCGTGGGCATAGCTCAATTCACCACGCAGACGGTTGAGTTCGCTGATCAAGGTGTCCAGCTCGTTGATGCTGGTGATACGAGGCTTCGAGGAAAGCTTACGTTGCATACGCTTGGGCTTACCCTCTTGCACCGCTTTGTCCTGCTCTTGCTTAACCTTTTCCTGCAGGCGCTCGCGGCCGATGCGCTGAATGCGCTGTTTGAGATCTTGGATGGTGTTGTTGATGCTGTAGTCCTGGTTGACCAGGGTTTGCAGGCCACTCAGGTCTTCACTGGCTTCAACCCCTAGCTGCTCCAAATCCGCCAACAGGCGGTTCTGTTCCTGCTGGGTCAGTTCGGTCCACTCCGACAAGCGGCGCAGATCCGGTTCAGCCGCTTTGATGCGCTGAGCTTGCTCTGCCTGCATGGCGATGACGGTATCGCGCATACGGGATTTAAGTGCGGTCAGGGTAGAGGCAAAGTCAGTGCTGAATTTGAAGAAATCCGGCTGCTGTAACCGTGCTTCTGTGTCTTGAATTGCTTCTGCCAGCTCCGCTTTCAATAGTCCCGGCGTACCACTCGCGGGGAGTGCGTTGATGCCTTTGATGTGCGTTTGCAGGCCGCTCAGAGTTTCTTCCAGCCCCTGTCCCAGTTTTGTCTTCAGGTCTGAGGCCCATTTCAGGCTATTAAACAGATCCGACTCTTCACCACCCAGGCGCTGGGGGGCGTCCGAGGCATCGGTGAATAGGATGTCACGCATATCTTGAGACAGCGCCTCCAGACAATCTCTGCCCGGCAGACCCATAGCCCTGAGCTTTTCAGCCAGGGGGCCATATTCATGCTGCAGCCGTGGCAGCAGCTTGACGGTGGCTTTGCTGATCTCGTCTTCCAGCGGGATGACGATATCACCGGTGAGCTCGGTCAGGCGTTCAGCTGCCCGAGCTTGTACTTCAATGGAGGGGCGCTCTTCCCGCAGGGAGATGCCCACTGACTTGAAGGTATTGTTGGTTTTGAGGGCATCGATCGCTTGCTGGCCGTTGACAGTAACTTCACGACCACCGGTTTTAAGTTTGATCTCGCTGGCAATTAACATGGCGGCAATCAGATAGCGCAGAGTATCTGGCGACCAACCAAAGGGTGGGCTGGTAAACAGATCGGTCAGGCGCTTGCCTTCAATGGTGCCTTGACGGTCGATCATATCGCGGATGCTGATGATTGCTTTATGCTGAGTGTTAATACTGGGGATGCCGCCACTGGTTTGTACCAGGTTCAGGGGGTCAACCTGGTGGGTGACAGCGGACAGGTTACCCAGGCGCAGGAACTTTTCGGCCAGATCCGTACCAGCCCTTACCGGCACCTCGGCATAACGATCAAACACCTGTTCAGCCACATCGGCCAGGTGCTTTCGTGCTGCTTCGATCAGGTCTTGGCTCTGGCTATCCACTGCGGTCAACGTACCACGGAACAGGAAGGAGCCTTGCAGTAGGCTACGGCGGATATGGCGTTCCAAATCGCTCAGCAAGCGGCTGGCACGGTCGAGCTGACCGGCACAGTAGTCTTTCACTTCCTGGTCGGGTTCGTTGCGGTAACGGGTGGCCACTTCGCGGCAGCGGAAGATCTCGGTGGTCAGTTCATCCATCTCTGGGGTAGTCCGCCCCAGCAGGTAAATGTTCTGCAGCTCACCCTTTTGGCGGCTATCGTTGGTCAGCCTGGTTTTGGCGTTGTCGTACTCCACCGGGTCAACCAGCTCGATAATGGTCTGCACCGGGTTGCGGTCGCCAGCCAAGGCAGTGGGGACTGCGCCAGCCGTGGTGAGCACCTTAAGGCCGGTTTGTACCGAAAGGGTGCCGTTCAGCTGGGTTGCTGGCAGTGGCGAATACACTTCTTTCAGGGCATCACTGATGATGCGACGCAGCTCAACTGAACGGGTGGCGATGCTGGCGCGCTCCTGTTCGATCTCATTGAGCTTTTCACTGAAGAAGCAAAGATTACTGTCCTGTTCACCAAAGGGCACGATGGGATCAGAGATCAGCTCTTCGATGGCGTTGGCGATACTATCAGCCGCTGATGCCTGTGCAATGCCTGAGTGCAGCAAGCTGGTGACGTTCTGACGGGACACCGGCAGGTTGTTGAGTACCTGAAGGATACACACAGTTTTGGCAATATCCTGGTGCAGCGCCGAATCCGGGAAGCGCAGCTTCACCTTATCCACCGATGCGTACAGGGAAGCGAAGGCCCGACGGATATCTTTTTCCAGGGCATCAAACAGGGTGACGGTATTTACTAGCCAGCCCATCGGCTGCTTGGCAATCGGGGTGCGGTTATCCGACTCATCCACCAGAATATCCTGCACCACTTTGATAGCCGAACGCAGGCCATAGCCACCGGTGGACTTAGCTAGCGCACCCAGCAGGTGTAACAGAATATCAAAATGGGCAGGTAGAAAGGGGTATAAGTCGATAAAGGTTTGGCGTTTAAAGTCGGCACCGTAGGCACGGGCATCTACCAGCTTGGTGTTGTGGCGCAGTGCCTGGCCATGCAAATCGAACAGCTGACCCAGCTCAGATTCACCAGTTGCAGACTTACCCAACAGACGGGTGTAGCAGATCTCTTTGATATCGTTGGCTTCAAGATCGATCTGAATCGGAAAGCGGTCTTTCAGTTTGAAGAGCTCAGCGGAGTTGAGCGCGGCTTTGCTATCATCTTCGGTCAGCGTCTGCTGAGCAGTACCGATGATCCAGACTTTTCCATCTCCGATGTTTTTCAGGTTCTTGGCCAGGCCATCCAAGTTGAGAATTAAATTCTGACGTGAGCCTACATACTGACCGACCTCATCGATGATGAAGATGATGTACTCTTTGCCAGTCGCTTCACGGGCGATATCGAGCATCTCGGTTACGCGGTCGTTCTCAAAGCGTATGACTTCGCTGCTTTCAGTGGTGAAAGAGGTGGGCGTTTTGAACAGCTGTGGGTAGAGCTGGTGTGCCATTTCCGGGATCACGCTGTCCACCACCAGTTCGTCATTACGATAGCTTTCCCACTCTTCGCCTTCGGTGAGATCGCGGAACAGCTGCAGAAACTCTTCATGGCGACCGTCAAGCTTCAAGCGACGTTCAAAGGCAGCCACTTTGAGGTTGCGGGAGTATCCCGCCCACTGCAGCACCTTGTAATATAGGACGGTAGATACCTCTTCCATGGTAGCACCTGCAACCTGCTCACTGGCAAGGTCGAGCATCAGCACCGCCGCAGGGAAACGGCTGGCCACTTTAGTCAACAGGGCTTTAGTGGTGTTCTTTTTCAACCGATCCTTGAGGTGTTGGATAAACGGCACACCGTCGATCTGTACGCGATCATCAAACGCCAGGCCCAAGTATTTGGTGAGGGAGCTTTTACCGGAACCGTAGAAGCCTGATACCCAGACACCCACTTCGTTCTGGCCACCCGCCTCCATGGCGGCATCCATCTTCTGCAGTAGGCTTTCCAACTGCTCTTCAATACTGTCGGTAACAACATATTCAGAGATCTCCGCCTTAAGGCGCTCTTCTTGTGACGCGCCGTAAGTGATCACCTTTTCGATGGTGCGGTAGATGTTTTTGTTGCTATCAAATAGAGATTTAATTTCCACTGCCATGTCCTGTGATTTATCCTTTAGCCGCCTACGTGATCCGAGCGGTAGTTGCCATCTTCTGGGTAGAAGCTTAAAAATTTAAGTCGTGTTTTACCTGTACGAATGCCCGGATAAAAGAAAACCGTTGGCACGCAAAACTTGCCTTGTAGCTCACCTTCAATAACACCTATGCGTGTATAGGGGTGAAGGGCCTCCAAGTCGGTGACCAGCAGGATGGAGTTCGCATTACCGTCAAGAGATGCCAGCTTTTCAGCCAACTTTGCCGTCAGGGCACCCTGCTCCAACCGGTTGGCCAGTGATGTATTGGTTTTGTCCCAATTCAGCGGTGCGGCGGCATCCTGCTTCTGCCAGATGGTTTTCACCATGTTCGGTACAGAGTCAAATATCTCTTGAATGGTGGTGGTGATCGAAAAAGTGTGTACATCCCAACCATCATTCGACAGGCGGGCTTCCCAGGCTTTCATCTGCCGCTTCACATCCAGGATGGAACGCGGGGAAAACACCAGGTAGTAGATGGGTTCATAGCTAGCATGGCCAAATTCGCGGCCACGCTTCATCCGTTCCATCAATTCGTTGAAGTCAGCACTCAGCGATGACATTGACGACATCCTCCATTGATTTGAATGGCCAACTGATGCGTGTAACATCGCCAGCCGCCTGTACGATCAACCAGTTGTTGAGCGACATGCGTTTGAATTCATTCCTGACATCGGCAGACTCCAGTCCAAACAGAGCCCAAGCCGAGTGAGCGATAACGGCATTGTCGCCATTACCGTCAAAGTGCTGTTTATAGGCCAGGTAGAGTACCGTGGCCTGTTCAATCCGCAGGGGTTGAATACTGCGCTCGGCAGTTCTGCGAGAAGACAAAAGGCCATAGTCAGCACAGCAACCTACCAGGTAAGACGAAATGCGTTTGACGGTAGTCTCTGACCAAGGCTTTTGCGTCTTGCCATCGCGTACGGCTTGCTCAACAAAGTGGCGGGAATCTTCCAGCGATACCTGATTGCCGCCACCAGCATAGCGTGCCCAGTACACTTCACGGATAAAGTCCGCCAGGATTAGGTTTGCACTGGCGGTATAATAAAGAAACAACTGATTCATCACCGATGAGCCTGCCCTGCCCTGCAGTGCCTGTAGATGTTCAGCCGCCCCGGTCTTGATATAACGAGGGGTAAAGCACTCCACCACGATGTTGCGCAAGCGGCGGGCTGAGACAGTGGGAAACATACCGGACTCAAGGGCTTTGTCATACAGAGCGGCACCACTTTGCCCAGGCTCATAAAGCGACAGCAGCAGCTTGGTTTCTTCAATCAAACCCAACCCGGCCTGCAGCTGGGTGGTGTAAAACGGGGTAGCGCTCACGCAGCTTCTCTCATAAACGGGTAACAACGAACATCATTCTGGAAGGCTGCGAGGTAACCTGCAGAGACCTGTTGTATTAGGTTGACCAGATCATCAGGACGATAGTCCCCCACCAATATGGGCCCTTCCTTAACGTCTTGCGAATTACCGGCCAATGCTTGCAACTGCTCCCGTGCAGTTTGCGTATCCTTGATAACAGCCAGGTAATGATCTGCTGGAGTAGCCTGGAACAGGCGATCTAACTCCAGTTCGATAGACTCTGGCATACGGAACAGATGATAAGTAGCACCGACACCGATCACTTCATCATGCACCAACGTCGCTGCTGCTGTGATGCCACGGTGCTGCGCCTGCAGCAGGGTACGAGGAAAAATGGGATTCAAGTAGGTTTTAGCCGATGGCGTGAGAAAACTGCTGGACCACCAGTTCTGCTGGTTCTTTTCACCCAAGAAACCAACCAGGATTCGCAGGTCAGCGATTTGCTTGATCACATCCTTATTCATAATGCATTTCCAAGTGGGTAATTTTGCCGTCATAATTACATTTTTAGTAACAGCATCCTACAACATATAAAGGCGCGACGAAATCTAGAAAGTACCTTGTATATCAAAATGCAACACACTTTTTATCTATGGAGCCAGCGATTAAGCCTCCTGTCTTACTCGACTGACGGTTTAGTAATCATTAACTAATCCCAGCAGTATTATCAGGTATTCCTCAGCATCAACGTACTAAATGCCATCATTGAATACGTGAAGCCGTTGCCGATTGTAGTAATTCATCAAGGTAGCTTCCAATACCCCTCTAGGCTTCGGGAAGGTTTCAGCTATTGAAGGGCGGCGTCAACTATTACTTCTGACTTCGAAACAATACATCCTCGGCTTGCAATCTACTTAGCCTAACCAACCAGTGCCATCACACTTCCTGCAACCTCCGCTACCAAGAAATCTAGGTATGTGCCTTTCTCGCTTACCGGCGGATACCTTGTCAAAGTGAGGACGTTATGACGCCTCTTAGCTTTATTTTCCTTTGTCTTGGGGCGTTGATTTCTTAAAGGAGAGAACAAGCTTACGATGTTCTGCGGATTTATCCGACCAATGTTGGGCATCAAGCTTGCTGGGAAAACGGACAATAATTTTTCCTGCTGGAGTAGCTATTACCCATTGGCCGCTGTCCTCATAGGTATAACCCTTCTTCTATCCGCCCAGTCCAGTCAAGTGGAGAAAATAATACCCTCATGCCCAGAATCAGCCTCATGAGAAGGCAATGCTTCAGTTCTTCCTGTATCGGGGTACCCCGACCACTAGCAGTGTGACTCGGAAGATATTGGTGTACATTTAATCCGAGCAGTCAAATACATCCAAACGAATGCCAATATTTCACCAGACCCTTCTGGGGGTGGTTTATTTGATAGCCAGGGTAATTTAATTGGCATCCCTACATTTTCTCTGGAAGGAGCCAGCGGGTTGAATTTCGCTGTAACCATAGATGAAATTATTAAATTTCTTGAATAGGCTCAAAGAAAGAGAGTGTTCAAGATCAGTTGCCAGCTGGGATATTTTAGGGGTCCTAGTCGCTCATATCCTGTCACTGGCTCAAAACGTCTTGGCTGCATGCCTAACTGACGATACTTATTATCAACGGATTATTTTTAAGCATGTTTTTGCTGTTATTTGCCAACTAACTCACTCAGGCACAGCCCCCTCAACCACACAGAGTGATTTTGCCGCTCGGGTCACGGCAGTGTACAGCCAACGCAACCCCCTCTCCTCGTAAATCCTGGCACCACTGATATCAATGATAACCTGATCCCACTCACCGCCTTGAGCTTTATGGCAGGTTAATGCATAACCGAACTTGACCTGGAGTGCGTTGTAAAAAGGGTCTTCTCTCATCAGTTGGTGGTACTCATCGCTATCAGGATCTTCGTATGGGTGCCGTTGGTGAAAATGCCTAACTAAAGCCGTCTGTTCATCATCGCTCAAATCACGCTCTTTTGAAAAAAGCTGGTTCTCCAGCATCAGGCATTCAATGTCTTCCCCCGGAGTCATGTCCTTCTGAAACACAACCAGCCTGAATTTGAGTGATATCTCCCTACCGTCAGACAGGGTCACTATTTCTCTTATCTGCTTCAAAGCTGCAGACTTCAGCTTGATGATGTCACCATTGCTGACACCGAGTTTGGTCGAGTTTCGTGTTACCAGCAGCTGATCACCAGATCTTACTGCACGACAGCCATTACCCCAGAGCGAGTGGCGAACAGCCAGGTTGTATTGCAGCGCTTTTTCGTTACTGTACACAACGGCGGCCGAGGAACGCATCATGTTAATATTGCTGACGATCATATTCACAGCATCGATCCGGTCCCCTACCAGTATGTCATCGCCATTGTGTTCAATTTTTACAACTGTACCGGATGGCTCAAAAATTTCTTTGCGTATTCTGTTCGCAAGATCCAGGATACCGCTCTTTTCAGCCTGCCGCATGACCGTGGTCAGCTCGTAACGCTGTACCTTCATATCGAACCGTTCCTGCAGATACTCAGGCGAGAGTGCCGGTGATTCCTCTGAACCCACCGGTGATAACTGCGCGAGATCACCTACAAACATCAGCTTGATTGGTCGCTGCCCTGGGTTATTTTCTTGAACGCGGTTAAGGAAATTGACCAAGTCACGCAGCAACTTGCCGGATCCAAAGCGCATGGTATTTTGGGGCATTCTCATATCGCCCACCATTGAGGCCTCATCCACTATGACCAAGTCGAAGGATTCCCCCTGCTGCTTTATTGGGAATTTCATTTGTAACGCACTTTGCCCATATTCAGTGCGTGCCTCATCCAGAGACATCTCTGCCAGGTAGTAAATCGCACCATGCAGGGTACTAACCGGTAAAGGCCCCATATTTACCGGCAGCATTTTATTCAGTTTGTTCTGTAAAATTCTGGCCGCCCTGCCCGTCGGTGCAACCATCATGCAGCCTAATTTCATTCCATGTAAAAGCTCAATAATCTTTGCCACCAGGGTGGTTTTGCCAGTACCGGCACTGCCACACAAAATAAAGGCCTGCTGCTCTGGGTCCAGCATAAATTCTTTAATCGCTTCAATTGCAGCAAGTTGATCCGGGTTTAACTGGATGTCATGATTCATCTGTTCTATTTCCTTTAGACGAGCATCAGCCTTGGATAACTCAGATCCAATACTGATGCTGTCGTGATGATGGAGTGGGTATACGCCAGCTGGGTGCTTAAACCTGACCGGTGTTGATCATTTCCAGTAAGCCCTGAATGCCAAAGCCGGTGATGGCTTTGTCTCGGCTTCTCCAGCGTCCCGTTCCGGGCCAGAAGTCTATGAGTTGGTAGTTGCCTGCCACAATCAGGTGAATGCCATCGTTCTGTGTCCAGTAGGCGATGCCATGACGCTCCAGCAGATGACGGGCGTTATCACGATTAAAGTGGCGGGCTATTTTTTTGGCTTTCGGCTTAGTTGGCTGTTCGTTGTTAACATCTTCATCTGTCATGATGTATCCCCAATGAGGTTAGATAGCTTCCGTGTAATGATGCGAACCTCCCTGTCCGTATCATGCGTCCGGCATGTAAAAAATTACGGCATTGACGGCTACCTCATGGGAAACGTATAGAGGCACTCAACAGACTTCCCCCCCTGCTTTACTACCTGCGCAATGAGCGACTGGCTATCTTTAAGTGCTCTGGGTTAGCAACCACCCAGACCAGTAAAGTACGTGCTGCACCACTGGGTTTACGCTTACCCTGCTCCCACTCTGCCAGTGTGCGTGGACTGATGTCTAAACACCTGGCAAAGCGTGTCTGCGTGAGCTTTAAGGATTTACGCGTTTCAATAGCAGCAGCAACGACTGGATCTATATCAGCCTGCTCCTCGCATTGCCGTAGCGAGTCGGTCCAAAGACGCGCATAACCCTGCGTTTTCGTCGGCTCTGACGGATTATTTACTATCGCTGGTAAGGCTTGGCGTTGAACTTGATTTTTAATCTCCATCGCCTTTTCAGGATTCTCCTCTTCAAATTTACGCACCCAATATTCTGTAAATGATCGATATTCTTGTGGCATAGTGACGACTCCTACACAGGTTTGTTTTTTGGCGATTGCCATAGCATGTGCAGGAAACTGGGTAAGGGTCACGCGTGAGGGACGTGGGATCCGCCGAAACTCTGAATGCCTTTACCAAAGCACTTCGTATGTACTTTGCATAAATAACTGCACCGATAAAACAGATCTGGTAGGGCCGCAAAGCCATCATTACGCTTCAGCCAATAGACCGCATTTTCAGGGATATGTACTAAGCCCATGTTCACGTCAGCGGGTATCTGCAACGCCGAATTCCAAGCATTCTTTATGATCATCATCAGGCTACCCGTCTGTGTGTGGTACTCACCCAGGCTGTGAAAAACATCCTGGTTGAATAGCAGCAGTAGATGGAAATGCGGCACATCCGAGGTCTTTTGTTCGCGTGCCCAGAGCCACATCACTTTGCAGGGATAGGTACGCTTGCCTTGTGCTTTCCGCCGAGCCAGGTATGCAGCAATACGTGCATCCAAGGCATCCTTAAAGTCCTGCATCATACGGTTGCTGCAAGCGATTTCTTGTGAATCAAAAGGGCAATGCAGATCAACACGAACGGCCATCACTCTTGGCGTATGCTGAGTGTAGTGATTAATGACATTCCAGAGCTTATCCAGATACTGCTTCACTAAGGGCTGATCTATTTGGCTCTGAACCTTCAGGTCTTTGTATTGCGGCAGTAGCCAGTAGTTGAGATTGTGATTTTCAGGGATATATTTCAGGTGCATGGGTGCAATCCAATAAAGTGATTACCCTCAACGGTGATACATGGCAGCTACTCTCAGGATCAAAATGATCCTGAGTTTTGCATATAGTATGAATAACTTGGCAGTGTTAATGCCTAGAGAGGGGGGAGGCTTTTATATTCCTATACAGGCACGATGGGGTATCGACTGCCTGCATTTCGCCCTTTATCACCGTTACTTCACGGCATTTCCGACTGCATCACAGGTCGGGTAATCTAGAAAAACAAGATTGATAAAAAGAAAAGCTGCTGACTCACCTCAGCAGATAGACGGAATGATTACGCAGTTGGCTTGACCTCCCGCTCGTTAATTCGCTCTTCGATCCAGCGCTGCACCTCTTCTTCGCACCAGGCTACTGAGCGCTGACTAATACGTATGGATGTTGGAAAAGAGCCATCATCAAGCTTACGGTACAAGCTTGAACGTGAAAGGCCAGTGGCATTGAGAACATCGGGTAGTCTTAAGAGTTTCATGATTTTTTCTCCATCGCAGATTAACTCATGCAATGGCGCAACCCGATAAGAAATTACTTGAGACGCCCTGAGATCTGATTTAAAAAAATTTCAGATCTATATCACCTTTTTGAGTACGGCACTTGCTGTCCTTACGAGCCATAGCTCGTGTATGTGTTAACAATCTCGGAGGTCTCTATGTCTATTCAATGTCCGTCATGCGGGTCAACGCACATTATGTCACGCCATGTGGCGCGCAAGGTGGCAGCCACTGCCGGTGGAGTGGCTGGAACAGCCAGTGGTGTTGCTGGCGCAACAACAGGGGCCAAAGCTGGTGCAGCGGTAGGCTTTGTCGGTGGACCGGTGGGAATTGCACTGGGCAGTTTATCAGGCGCTATTATTGGTGGACTGATTGGCTGCGTCGCTGGGAGTGTCGCCGGATCCAAAATTGGAGATACGCTGGATCAGCGTGTGCTCGATAATGCTGCCTGTGCCGATTGCGGCACCACCTTCCGCGTCGAGTAGTACCAGAACCACTCTAGAAAGCTCATTCTTTCCCAGAACATCCTATTTTCATAATCATCGCCCTCTTTCGATTACAGCCCGGCATTGGCTGGGCTTTATGCCGTCTGCAGGGTACTGGAGGTTTTATGTCACATCACAACAGCCTAGAGGCTAACGCAAACGCCGTTCCTGCCATTATTAGCAAAACCCCTTCTCCGGCACACCGTCGCCATGCACGTGCTCACCGGTTAGTTAATACACGTAGCATGGATCGATCTACTTGGCTGGCTGTGCGTCAAACGGGTATCGGTGCCTCAGATGCCGCGGCGGCAGTTGGGCTCAATCCGTATAAATCACAGCTTGAACTCTGGATGGAAAAAACCGGACGCCTGAAGTCAGGCTCTGGCGATACGGATGCAACTATTGATCAGGCTGATAGCCCAATCTTCTGGGGCACGCTACTGGAGCCCATCGTGGCAGAACAATATGCCCAGCGAACGGCTCATCGTGTCCGCCGGGTTAATGCTGTGCTGCAGCACTCGGACTACCCCTGGATGCTGGCTAATCTAGATCGAGAGGTGATCGGCTCAGATGACGTACAGATCCTAGAGTGTAAAACAGCCGGGATTAATGGCGCTAAGCTTTGGCGTGATGGCGTGCCGGAATACGTGCAGCTTCAAATCATGCACCAGCTGGCAGTCACTGGCCAACAGGCAGCCGATGTCGCTGTGCTAGTCGGTGGTCAGGAGTTACGCATTTTCAGGATTGAGCGAGATGAGGCGTTAATTGAGCGGCTTATTTCATTGGAGCAAGATTTCTGGCAATACGTGACCGATGACACTGCGCCACCTGCCGATGCCAGCGATTCAGCAGATCGCGCTTTACGAGCGCTCTACCCTCATGACAATCGCGAGGTGTTGGACCTGACAGACCATCAGGAGTACTCAGCGCTTTTTACTCAGTTACAGTCAGTACGTTCTGAGCTGGCCAAGGCTAATACCGCCGAGGCTCAACTAAAACATACACTGCAACAAGCCATGGGCGAATTCAGTGAAGCGGCTTTTGCGACAGGCCGCATTACCTGGAAACGCTCTGTGGATAGTCAGGGAGTGGATCTGGCTCGACTGAAGCAAGAGCAGCCTGATCTGGTAAAGACCTACCAAACCCTAAAGCCCGGTAGTCGGCGGTTTGTGGTGCATAGCCGCTGATCTGCTCAGATTACACCTAGCACCTCATACCACGGATCCTCGGCGAGGGTCCGTTTTTAATACCCACTCTCTGGATTTCATGGAGGCTCACCATGCTGAAAGGCCTAGCTATTACACCGCCCATTCTCGGTCGTATCACTATAGGGAAAGTAATCGAAAAAGACGGCAAACGCTTACCGAAAAAGGATGATCAGTTTACCCTCACCTCACAGATTCAAACCCGCGATGGCTGGTTACCGCATCCCCTGGATGAACAGCTGCGTGATAATCAACAGGGCAAACTCCGGCGTATTCCCATCAGGTTTTTGTTCAATGACCCCGATCTGAACCTTCGGGCTGAATATGCGCTGTTTGATCGCAATACGGCTCGGCCTCTCTGTGTTGGGGATGGCGTTCAATGCCGTCGCCGTCTTAAAGGTGAGATGCAAACGCTCCCCTGCCCTGGCCCTGATGTCTGTGAACTGGCTCAGGGTGGTCACTGTAAACCCTATGCTCGCTTGAATGTATTGATCGGCTCGGATGATCCGCTCGGAACCTTCATCTTCAGGACCACGGGGTTTAATTCCATTCGCACCCTCGCCGCACGGTTAGCCTACTTTAAAGCCATCTCCAATAATCAATTGGCGTGTCTGCCGCTGGAGTTACGCTTGCGCGGTAAATCAACTCGGCAAAGCCATGGCACCCCCATTTACTATGTCGACATCACCCTGCGTGAAGAACTGGATCTGGAAGCCACACTGGCGGGTGCACAGCAAATGGCTCAGGACCGGCAGGCGGCTGGTTTTGATCAGACAGCCTTAGATGCAGCCGCTCAACAGGGATTTGCCAATGGGGATTTTGAAGAGCAGGAAGAGGATGCCGCCGCCATTGTCGAAGAGTTCTACCCGGACCAAAATACAGCACCCGCAACCACTCAGGTATCAGGGGTTCGGCATAAACGCAGCAACCCCTCCCACACGCTAACACAAAAACTTACGGACAAATCTAACCGGGTCAGCACAGCGCAAACCTAACCCGTTTCCACACACTGACCAATCAAACAGCAAACTGAAACTAACGCCCCTGATGGATGCATTCCACAGGGGCTTTTTTATGCCCTTTTTATACCCAGGAGAGAGACCATGCATACCTTATCAACAGAACAGCTTAACACCCTAGCGCCAGTAATTTTTGCCACTGCCCCTGATCAAGCCGTATCTGAACGTTATGGCTTCGTACCCACTATTGCCGTAGTGGAAGCCTTGCAGGATGAAGGCTGGTTTCCAGTGCGTGCGCAGCAAACCCGTGTCAGAGATCCACAGCAGCGCAATACCACCCGCCATATGGTGCGATTCCGTCAAGACCCAGCCAGACAGATCCAGGTCGGTGATAGCGTAGCTGAGTTGGTATTAACCAATAGCCACAATCGCACCGCTGCCTACCAATTGGACTTAGGACTATTCAGGCTGATCTGCAGCAATGGCATGGTCACGCCCGTTGGCACCATGGGTGGCATCCGTGTTCGTCATGGCAATAAAGTCGTTGATCAGATACTGGAGGGCTCTTTGGCTTTGATTGATGAAGCCCCGTCTATCACTGAAAGCGTTGAGCGGTTTCAAGCAATGCGCTTGACCGAAGACGAATCACAGCTATACGCACAATCAGCTCTAACCCTGCGCTACGGGGAAGACTGGAAAGAACTCAGCCCGGTGACACCGGAAGCCATTCTACAAGCTCGCCGACCTGAAGACCGTGATAGCAACCTCTGGCGAGTATTTAACCGCACCCAGGAAAACCTGATGAAAGGCGGCTTAGCCGGTCGCTCTGCAACCGGTCGCCATACCCGCACTCGTGCCATCCACTCAGTGACCGAAGATGTGCGTTTAAACCGCGCACTCTGGCAATTAACGGAACACTTTGCCGCACTCAAATCCGGGTCCATCGCTGCCTGATCACGACCAGGCTCAAAGCATACCCACATTCTGTAATCATGGAGTCAACCAATAATGAATATTACTAATTTACGTGCCGGTGAATTACCCGGCACTTATGTCGTCACCGAGCCCGTAACTGACACTGAACTGATGCGTTTGGCAAAACTACTGGCGAAACGGCGATTAGCACGTGGCCGGAAAATCGACTCACCGGGAGAGGTACACCGGTGCTTACAAACCCTGCTGATGGACTATGAGCATGAGGTGTTTGGCATATTGATGCTGGACAACCGCCATCGAATTATCCAGTTTTCTGAAATGTTCCGTGGCACCATCAATAGCGCCAGCGTTTATCCACGTGAAGTGGTCAAGGAAGCCTTAGCCCAGAATGCGGCAGCCGTCATACTGGTTCACAACCACCCTTCGGGCGAACCTGAGCCCAGCCAGGCAGATCGACAGATTACGGATCGAATCAAGCAAGCGTTGGATACAGTGGAAGTGCGAGTTCTGGATCATGTAGTGGTTGGACATGAGGGGACTGTGTCGTTTGCGGAAAGGGGGTGGTGTTGACTATTTTGCTCATTGGCATGACACACCAGGCCTAAATGAAGCCTGGTGTGTTCTTCTGATTTGTCATCCACTTCTTTGCATTGCTCTATGGCTTTAATGTTTTTAGAGTTAAATTAATTACAACTATCTACTGAAACCCCCTATATTCAAGGCATCAAGCCAACTATTACTACAATAAAACCACAAAATAATTACTTGTAAGTTACTTCACAATAATGCTTAAATTACTTTTATTTTACTTAAAAGTGACTTAGTAGCAACTACAAATGAACACATTTAAAGGCGTTAAACTCATTCCCGGGGATGATAAAAGACTGGTTGAGTCTTGCTTAAGAGCTCTTGCTGGAAGAAATATTGAAGTCCCTACAACAATAGTGGATATAGGCCAAGAGGGTGCCAATATCATCAACAGAATAATCGCCTATATGGAATATGATACGGCACAGAAAAACCACATAGTTGACGATCTTCTGACCTCGGCCGGACAAAGCTTACTGCCACAAAAGGAGCTCAGCTGGCTTCAGGATAATGAACGAGCTTGCTTTTGGTTTTGGGGAGTCATTTCAAAATCACATTTTTTTGCATCCCCAGACCACCCAACTACTCAACCATTCAGAGGTCAACAAGTATCCGTAACAACGCCCTATAAAAACCTAAAGTTGAAAAGCTCACCTGCTAGTTCGAATGAAAGATTCGAAGAAATCATCAAGTTCTTTGATCGCGTTGGCCAACCAATGGAATGGCAGCGACTATTGATTGATGAGTTAAAGAAAAGGTGGGCGTATATATATAATGCCCGCAATCCCTTCTCATGGTTAAAACAGGATGATGCTGAACAGTGCGCTTGGGCATGGGACTATATCTCACATCGCAATACGCCGGTAAGGTATGACAACTCACCTGCGACTTCCGAATTTTCACCGGTAAACCTCAAAGAAAAATATTTATCTATCTACGCAGTTTACGACTGTTGGGAAACTCAACCAGACTCCAAAAAGCTTTTTTGCCACAATTTCAACAAGGCCTGGCATCAGAAAAAGCTCCGCGATAGTCGTCAAGGCAAAAAGGTTTGCAACTTGGTACTTCGTGAAGACGTAAAAAGAAAACTGGATCAAATGGCACATGACCAAAACATGACTCTCAATCGAATGGTAGAATCCCTGATTGAGAACGAGTACTTAAAGCAAACTGAAACGCCAAGATGAGTCTCACAGATGAGATGGGTTTTGTAGAAGTCTATTTTTGATTGCCGCCCCAGACTAATGCCAAACCCATTTAACCACCTGCCCTCCAACGGTGGCCGAGCACAATGATAAAGCAGCCCTGTGCAGGCTTCCGGTTCCGTATTAGCATGGTCCATTTTTTATGGGCTGCAGCATGGGGCAAGAAAGCACAGGTTTAAATCCATTTTCAAGGACTCTCCGGAATCAGTAAATTTTCATCAAATATAATTTCATTTTCCGTATGCTTACAGCACTCACCTTCATTCCGATAGTTCTTGCACCCCCAAAACTGACCATATCGACCTTTCCGCCGGACCATTTCTGCACCGCACTGCGGGCAAACGGGGACCCAGCTTGAGCAATCGGGGTTGATACAGATCTTGAAGCGCCCAGCGCGGCGCATTTGTGATTCACACCGCTCACACCCTCGTTCTTTATGAGAGCAGAGCGGGAATTTATTACAGCCAAAGAAGCGCCCGAACGGCCCTTGTCTCGGAACCATGGTTCCAGTCTTGCACTTCATGCATTTGAGAAGGTTCAGCAATTGCTGGCTGAGTGAGGTCGAGAATTCGTTCAGATCGATCTCATAATCACCCATCAGAAGCTCCACAACAAAACCCGAAGCAACAGCCATATCAGCAATCAGGTACACTCGACATCTGGCCCGCGTCATCGCTACATACAGCAGACGTCTCTCCTCGGCGTGCGGGTAGTCTTCCAGCGGCGGGAGCAAGGCTTCAAGCAGTGGATGTGTAGTTTTCCCGGAAGGGAAACCAAACTTTCCAGTCTCCAGGCCAAGAACGATGACGTAGTCCGCCTCTTTGCCCTTGGATGCATGAACTGTATGACACGCCAGCGTTATTGAGGGATAGCGTGCTGCGAGCCACTGTAATTCCTTCCTATCTGGAAGGTTGAATCCATAACGCCCCAGTAGATAGACACTACTGCCTGGCTCGGCTATGTCAGCTATGCGAGATATCACTTTTTCCAGACGACCTGGCTCCTCAGGGCTCTGCTGGGGCCGGTTGTCCGCCCGGAGAAGTGATACCGTAGGGTGTTTCACCTTCTCCTGGGTATTGAGCTGCTTCTGTATCTGTACTGGGTTTTGCAACACAAACCCTGTTGCTACATCACTGATGCCACTGTTAAATCGAAAAGTAAGATCAAGAGCGGTTACCTTCGTGGCGCCGAATTTTTCACGAAATGCTGTTGTAAAGCTCAGATCACTGCCAGTAAAACGATAGATAGCCTGCCAGTCATCTCCGACACAAAACAGCGAGCAATCCTTTACAGCATCTCGCAGGTAGCGGACTAACCGCGCACGGGCTTCGGATATATCCTGAAATTCATCTACCAGGATATAGCGCCAGGGACTGCGGAAACGCCCCTGCCGAACATACTGAATGGCCTTGCCGATCATGTCATCGAAGTCAATCTGCCCTTCACGATCCAGGAGAGCCTGATAGTCATTCAGTATGGGGCGAAGAAGATTCAACGCCGCATCCACCTGCTCCGGGTTTTTGGCATCGGCGATAACAGCTTCTACCTGCTTTTGCTCGTAGCAATTGGCACGATAGCGTTTTAGCAGATCCGCCAACAGAATTGCAAAACTACTTATGGCGCCGAACTCACGCAACGTCGCCAATACTGCTTCTGGCGGGAGTGGCTGATATTCCACATTCAACTCAGCCAACTGCGCATCAAGGGTGTCAAACAGTACACCTTCTTGCAATTCGTAGTGGTACAGCTCTATCAGACGAGTACCTTTTTCAGTGTGGAGCTGGCGCTTCCAGTCCATACCCTGATGGTACTTTTCATGATCTACATAGGGCGCGGTATTACCCTCCCGGTCAATACCGAAATACTCAATGTAGATCCCATGCTCAGGCAGGTAGAAATCCGGCTGATACTGCCGATACAGTGAGCTGGCCGTCCTATGCTCATAGGCGGGCTCATACTGGTATTCAATACCTTGCCTAAACAGATAGTTAGCCAGTAGACATTCACCCAGGCTTTTAACCACTTCACCTTTCAGTGTGCGAATATCATTGGCCAGAATATAGTCGAAATACTCTCCCTCCGACTCAAAATCAAAGGGGTTTACCGCTGGGTAGAGATGGTGCTGAAAATATTTGATCGCCAGCTGCTGATATACCGGCGCCTTCAGGTGCTCCTCAAACCACTGACTCACCTGCAGAGCCAAGGCTTTATCATCTTCCGCCAATGGCGACAGAGAGGGCTGCTGCCCCTCTACGTTCGCAATGATCTCTTTACCCAGTTTGTGAAACGTACTGGCGGTAATTCCGCACTTGCCCAGCCGGTGGTCGATGCGCTCCTGCATCTCGGCTGCAGCCTTGTTGGCAAAGGCCAGCATCAAAATCTCACTGGCCTGGGCCTGGGCACTCTTGATCAGATACCCGGCACGGCCAACCATTACACTCGTTTTTCCCGTGCCTGCCCCAGCCAGCACCAGATTGTTATCTTCATCCACTACACAGGCTTGACGCTGACATTCAGTAAGCGGCAGACTCTCCACTGCATCAAAGTAACCTGCGTAGCGCTGCAGTTGACGAGCTACATAGCTCTGGCGTAACTTCTCCAAGTCATCATCTTGCCACCCAGCGACAGCAGCTACCCATTTGAAAGGGACACCTTGGACATCCGCGCACCATTCTGGATCAGGTACTCGAACAAAACGCGACAAAGCTTGCTGTGCCAATGCCCTAGCCGCTTTCAACCGAGACTGTCGGGGATAGCCTTGGGTCAGTAGGGTGCGAATTTCATCTGCCGCTATTACTACCTCTGGTGCCACCTGCCTTAGCCAGTGCTCACGCATCCACCAGAACAGCGCCTGGGCATCTTTCTTGCGCAAACCTGGAATCGATTTGCGTCCAATATTGGTTTGCAACTCTAGCCTGGCAAAGAATACGCCCTCCTGAAGACTTGCTTCATTAGCCAGCGAAGCTGCAAGAACCAGGTACTTTTCATCACACTTCGTCACCACCTGCAAATCATCACCGACCAGATGGCAAGTAACAGATTCAGCGCCAAAGCATCGCATCAGCCAATGAGGGACTACATGTATGGGAGCATTCTGAGAGTTCATATCTCGTAAGGTATCATTACTTTGTTTAACACGTCACGACATCAAACTCATCAAAAGATAAGCAAATCTCAAACGGTCACGGAACGGTCACGAGAAAGGCTCTAAACCCCAAAAAGCAAAAAATCGCCAGGCGGCGATTAATGTAACTCTTTGATTTAATTGGTCGGGACGGCAGGATTTGAACCTGCGACCCCTTGCACCCCATGCAAGTGCGCTACCAGGCTGCGCTACGCCCCGACTAAGGCGGGATCAGAGTTGCTCTGATCCGTAAGAGGTTGCAAATAGTACACTAAGCTTTTGAATGTGTGAAGCTATTATTTAACGGATTTTAACAATTTAAGTATTTCGTCCAGCTCATTAATGGTCTGGCGAATCAACTGCTGGTAGCGGGCAGAGTCATCATTGGCTTCGTCACCACTGAGCCATTGCCTGGCACCAGTAATAGTAAAACCCTGCTCGTAAAGCAGACTGCGTATCTGGCGGATCAGCAATAGATCCTGACGCTGATAATAGCGACGGTTATTGCGCTTGACCGGCTGTATCTGCTTGAACTCCTGCTCCCAGTAACGCAATACATGCGGCTTGAGGTCGCAGAGTTTTGCAGCCTCGCCGATGGTAAAATAGCGTTTGCCCGGAATGGGTTCCAGCTCAGGATTCTTCTCTCCGGCTGCCGGCATAGATGTCCACGCGCTCCTTCAGTTTCTGGCCTGGCCTGAACGTGACTACCCGGCGCGCCGAAATGGGCACTTCCTCGCCTGTTTTCGGGTTACGACCTGGACGCTGGCGTTTGTCACGCAGGTCAAAGTTGCCGAAGCCGGAGAGTTTTACCTGCTCATTGGATGCCAGACATTCACGTATTTCGTTAAAAAAAGATTCCACCATTTCTTTAGCTTCACGCTTATTCAAACCCAGTTCGTCGAACAAACGCTCAGCCATCTCGGCTTTAGTCAAAGAGCCCATGACAATCACCCTGTCTTTAATCTCTTAACGATGCACCGCAATGTGTTGTCAGTGCCACCACAACAGCAGATACGCTATTGTTTATTTCTTCATCAGTAAGAGTGCGCGAAGGATGCTGCCAGGTCAAGCCCAAAGCAAGACTTTTTCTACCTGCTTCAATGCCTTGTCCCTGGTAAAGGTCAAAAAGTATGACCTGTTTTAGTGCATCGCCAGCTGAACTGGAGACCACATCACGAATAGCATCGTAGCTGACATGCTCGTCCACCAGCAATGACAGGTCACGGCGCATTTCCGGGAATTTAGACAAGGGCGTATAGCGTGGCAGACGTCCAGCTGTGACTATATCCTGTTTTAATTCAAATAGATAAACAGGACCATTGAGGTCTAGTTTTTTCAACAAAATCGGGTGCATCGCGCCGATATACCCCAGCGTTTCGCCATTACGCTCAATCTTGGCTGACTGCCCTGGGTGCAGTGCCGGATGCTGCGCCGCCACAAAACGGAAGCTATCAGCCTCGCCTCCCAGCGCCAGCAGGGTTTCAACATCACCTTTTATATCAAAAAAATCGACTTTATCTTTTCCAGCCATCCAGCCTTCAGAATCACGTCCACCGGTAATAACACCGGCAATGGCATTTTCCTGCACCAGTGTGTCGCCCTGAGGGATGAAGCGCTGGCCCGTCTCGAACAGACGAATACGCGACTGCTGACGGTTCTGGTTATACTGCACCGCTTTAATCAGACCTGGCCAGAGCGTGGTGCGCATCACCGCCATTTCGGCTGAGATGGGGTTTGCCAGCGCCAGCGGCTGGGTATCCGGATCAAACAGGGCTGACAGACCGGATTCAATGAAGCTGTAAGTAATGGCTTCCTGATAGTTACGACTGATCAAGTGGCGGCGTACTCGCGCCAGATCAACACGCGCTTCGCTGATAGGCGGCAGCGGTAACTGGGCGATAGGGATGCGTACCGGTAAGTTGTCATAGCCATACACCCGAGCAAGCTCTTCGATCAGATCAACTTCCAGGGTGATATCAAAGCGCCAGGAAGGCACCTGCACAGCCCAGGCCGCCTCTTCCGTTTTACGGCTCAAGGTCATGCCCAGACGCGTGAGAATATCCTCAACCGTGGTACTGGGCATCTCCATCGCCAACATGGCATTGATTTTGGCATCTCGCAGGCGTACCACTGGGGTAACGGGCAAATCAGTTTCACTCACGGCCTCGGTCACAGGGCCGGGTTCACCACCGACGATCTCCAGCAACAAGGCAGTCGCGCGCTCGATGGCCTGGCGTTGTAACTGCCAGTCAACACCCCGTTCAAAGCGATGTGATGAGTCAGTATGCAAACCGTAATTACGCGCCCGACCAACAATAGACAGCGGGTTGAAATAGGCGCTTTCCAGGAAGATATCGCGGGTTTTATCGGTCACGCCACTGGCATCACCGCCCATGATACCGGCCATGGCCAGTGGCCCTTTGGCATCGGTGATCAGCAGCGTATCTGGATTGAGGGTCACCTCGGTTTCATCCAGCAACACCAGGGTTTCACCCGCCTGAGCCATGCGCACCGTAATGCCATCGCTGAGCTGCTGCAGATCAAACGCATGCATCGGCTGACCCAGCTCCAACAAGATATAGTTGGTCACATCCACCACAGGATCGATACTGCGAATACCGGAGCGACGCAGTTTTTCCTGCATCCATAGCGGCGTTTCAGCACCAGGATTGATATTGCGGATCACCCGACCCACATAACGTGGGCAGGCGTCTGGCGCGGCGAGCGTGACCGGGAAGGTATCGTCAATTACCGCCGCCACCGGTTCAATCGTTACCGGCTTAACGGGCACCTGATTGAGCACACCAACTTCACGGGCCATACCGGCAATGCTCAGGCAATCGCCACGGTTTGGAGTCAGATCGACATCGATCAGGCTGTCGTTCAGATTCAGGTAGTCACGCAGGTCAGCACCGACCGGCGCATCAACTGCCAGCTCCATGATACCTGCATGATCGTCAGACAAGCCCAGCTCATCTTCGGCACAGAGCATGCCCATGGATTCTACACCGCGCAGCTTGGCACGCTTGATACGGAAGTCGCCGGGTAAGTTGGCGCCGACACGGGCAAAGGCCGTTTTCAGGCCAGCACGGGCATTGGCGGCGCCACACACCACCTGATAGGTCTCGCTGCCATCGCTAACTTGACAAAGCTTGAGTTTATCAGCATCCGGATGTTGCTCTGCCGAGATGATTTCAGCCACGACCACACCGCTGAACTCACCTGCAACGGCACTGACGTCATCGACTTCAAGACCAGCCAGGCTCAACTGATCGGCAAGCGCCTGTGTTGCCAAAGCGGGCTGTACCCATTCACGTAACCACTGTTCACTGAATTTCATTGTTTAATCCTGTTAATCCTTAGAGCTGACGATGACGACGACTTAACTGAACTGACCTAAAAAGCGCAGGTCATTTTCAAAGAACAGGCGCAAGTCATTCACGCCATAACGCAACATCGCCAGTCGCTCTACCCCCATACCAAAGGCAAAGCCGGTGTAGACTTCGGGGTCGATACCGGAATACTCAAATACTTTCGGGTGCACCATGCCGCAGCCCAGCACTTCCAGCCACTTGCCATCACCGCGATCTATATCCACTTCAATAGACGGCTCGGTAAAGGGGAAATAGGAGGGACGGAAGCGGACTTTGACATCCTCTTCGAAAAATTCCCGCAGAAACTCTTCCAGCGTACCTTTCAGGTCGGCAAAGCTGACGTTCTTGTCGACCAGCAAACCCTCAACCTGATGAAACATGGGTGAGTGGGTCTGGTCATAGTCGCAGCGGTACACCCGGCCCGGACAGATGATCCGGATCGGTGGCTGCTTGGTTTCCATGGTGCGCACCTGCACAGGTGAGGTATGCGTACGCAACAGGGTGTGGGCATCAAAATAGAAGGTATCGTGCATGGCACGTGCCGGATGATGCGCAGGAATATTCAGCGCCTCAAAGTTGTGGTAGTCATCTTCCACTTCCGGACCTTCAGCAACACTGAAGCCAATGCTACCGAAGAACGCTTCGATACGCTCCAGAGTACGGGTCACCGGATGCATTCCACCCAGACCCTGACCACGGCCCGGCAGAGTGACATCGATCTGTTCAGCCGCCAGCTTGGCACTCAGAGCCTCAGCTTCCAGAGTATCCCGACGCTGATCCAGTTCAGCCTGCAAGGCTTCCTTGGCTTCGTTGATTTTTGCGCCTGCCGCAGGACGCTCTTCAGCCGACAGTTTACCCAGGCCTTTCAATAACTGGGTAAGCTCACCTTTCTTACCCAGGTACTGAACGCGCACCTCATCCAGCAGCCTGACATTATCAGCCTGTGCTACAGCTTGCTTGCCCTGTTCTAACAGTTGTGCAAGATTTTCCATTGTTTCAACTCCGCATAAAAAAGGGGAAGGTATACACCCCTCCCCTTATCTGTCAGTTTCTAACCTACCAATAGGTGGGTGTTGGCTTACGCCAGCGCTACTTTGGCCTTTTCAACCACGGCAGCAAAGGCATTCTGCTGATTAACAGCCAGGTCAGCCAGCACTTTACGGTCGATTTCGATGTTGGCTTTTTTCAAACCAGCAATGAAACGGCTGTAAGACAGACCATTAATACGTGCAGCCGCATTGATACGGGCAATCCACAGAGCACGGAACTGACGCTTACGTTGACGACGGTCACGATAAGCATACTGACCGGCTTTGATAACCGCCTGTTTGGCTACACGGAATACACGGCTACGGGCACCATAGTAACCCTTGGCCAGTTTCAGAATTTTCTTATGACGACGACGCGCCACAACACCACGTTTTACGCGAGGCATAACATTTCCTTCCTATAAAATTTCAGTCTTGACTCAAGTAACACTTACAGTGTCGGGAGCATACGTTTAACAAGTTTCACATCACTCTCGTGAACCTGCATCATCGGGCGCAGCTGACGCTTACGCTTGGTACTCTTCTTGGTCAGAATGTGGCTTTTAAAGGACTGCTTGTGCTTGATGCCATTCGCAGTTTTTTTGAAACGCTTTGCCGCACCGCGGACAGTTTTAATCTTTGGCATTACTTTCACTCCACGCATTCGTTTATTAATCAGTCACACGCGAAACAACAAAACCCGCCCGCCACTCAGATAACTGTGTGGCGAGCGGGTCTGCAGCCTGGATGACTATTTCTTCTTCGGAGCAACAACCATGACCATTTGACGACCTTCCATTTTTGGATGCTGTTCTACAATGCCGAATTCAGACAGATCAGCTTCGATCCGCTTCAGCAATTGCATGCCCAGCTCCTGGTGAGCCATCTCACGACCACGGAACCTAAGGGTTACCTTGGTTTTGTCTCCGCTTTCAAGGAAACGTATCAGGTTGCGCAGTTTTACCTGATAATCCCCTTCATCCGTACCGGGACGGAATTTCACTTCCTTGACCTGCATCTGAGTCTGTTTCTTCTTAGCCTCATTTGCTTTTTTCTTCAGTTCATACTGATGCTTACCATAATCCATTATCTTACAGACTATGGGATCAGAATCAGAGATCTGAACCAGGTCAAGTTCAGACGCGAGAGCTAGCTCAAGCGCCTGATCAATCGTTACGATACCAACCTGTGCACCATCTGCAGCAATTAAACGCAGTTCAGTTGCACGGATATTTTCATTAATGGGTGGCAACGGCGCACGGCCACCTCTTTTGTTATCACGCCTGATAGTACTATCTCCTGACGAATTCTTTATTCTTGAGCCGACTTGCGGCTGATGTCTGATTTCAATAGTTCAATCAGATCATCAACGGGAAGACTGCCTAGATCCTGACCGGAGCGCGTACGCACTGCTACGGTTCCGGATTCCACTTCTTTATCGCCCACTACCAAGAGGTAAGGGACTTTCTGTAAAGTGTGCTCGCGGATTTTAAAGCCGATCTTCTCGTTTCTCAAGTCTATCTGTGAACGTATTCCTGCTTCTTGCAGTTTTTCGTTCACTTTCTGGCAAAAATCTGCCTGTTTATCGGTAATATTCAGTAACACCGCCTGAACAGGACTCAGCCAAACCGGCAAAGCACCTGCATAGTGTTCGATCAGAATACCAATAAACCGCTCGAAGGAACCTAGGATAGCACGATGTAGCATGACAGGCACTTCTCTATCACCTACTTCGTTAACAAATTGTGCTCCCAGACGACCTGGCATGGAGAAATCCACCTGAATCGTGCCACATTGCCATACACGTCCCAGGCAATCTTTGAGCGAGAATTCGATTTTCGGGCCATAAAAGGCACCTTCACCCGGCAACTCTTCCCAATCCAGTCCAGCTGCATCGAGTGCATCTGCCAGGGCTTTCTCGGCTTTATCCCAGCTCTCATCCGAACCGACGCGTTTTTCCGGACGTGTCGACAGTTTATAAATGACGTTGGTAAAGCCAAAATCATTATAGACTTCATGCAGAAAATTGATGAAGTCAGCCACTTCTTTCTGAATCGTGTTTTCGGCACAGAAAATATGTGCATCATCCTGGACAAAGCCACGTACACGCATAATACCGTGCAACGCACCAGAAGGCTCATTACGATGACAGGAACCGAACTCAGCCAGACGCAGCGGCAGATCGCGATAAGAACGCAGCCCCTGGTTGAACACCTGCACATGACAAGGGCAGTTCATTGGCTTGATGGCAAAGTCGCGACTTTCCGAATGGGTGGTAAACATCTCTTCGTGGAATTTGTCCCAGTGTCCGGACTTCTCCCACAAGGTACGCTCAACCACCATCGGAGTTTTGATTTCCTGGTAACCATGCCTGATCTGCTTGGCACGCATATACTGTTCAATCTGCTGATACACTGTCCAGCCATGCGGATGCCAGAACACCATACCCGGTGCTTCTTCCTGCATGTGGAACAGGTGTAGGGACTTACCCAGTTTACGGTGGTCACGCTTCTCGGCTTCTTCCAGGCGGAACAGATAGTCTTTCAGATCTTTTTTATCGCCCCAGGCGGTACCATAGATACGCTGCAGCATTTCATTATCAGAATTGCCACGCCAGTAGGCACCGGCCACCTTCATCAGCTTGAAGACTTTGATATGACCGGTTGAAGGCACGTGCGGGCCACGGCACAGGTCGATAAAATCACCCTGCTTGTAGAAGGACAGTGGCTGGTCGGAAGGGATATCACTAATGATCTCAACCTTGTAGGACTCGCCCATCTCTTCGAACAACGCAACCGCTTCATCACGACTCATCAACGAACGCTCGACCGGCAAATTCTGCTTGGACAGTGCATGCATGCGCGCTTCGATCTTCTCCAGATCTTCCGGTGTGAACGGGCGCTCATAGGCAAAGTCATAGTAAAAACCGTTGTCGATCACCGGCCCGATGGTGACCTGTGCACCCGGAAACAGATCCTGCACAGCCATGGCCATCAGGTGGGCACACGAATGGCGGATAATATCCACGCCTTCTTCGTCTCGTGCCGTCACGATTGCCAATTCAACATCTGTATCGATAGTGTAACTGGTATCAACCAGCTCGCCATTAACCTTACCGGCCAGGGCGGCTTTAGCCAGACCCGCGCCGATATCGGCGGCGACATCAAATACAGAAACAGGGTGATCGAACTGGCGTGAACTGCCGTCCGGGAGCGTAATTACGGGCATGTTGAGTCCTTATCTTAGTGGTGACCCCTACGACAGGCCACATAAGCATGTGAATGCTGGAAAATAAAAAGCCGTACAAACCAGGTACAGCGGGTGAATATTATACAGATTTCAGGCTGATTTTCCAGCATTGACGGGGGATTTGTGGTGCGTATGGGGTAACTCTGTGTGGTACTGCGAGGGTGTCTCGGTGTGGTGTCTCGGTGTGGTCCGGGTGCGCTACTCGCTGTGTCTGACCCATTTTTTGGTGCGACGGAACGGCTGTATCAGCATCTGGTCCAGCCGCAAATCGCGTTCCGTCCGGAAATCCTCAATGCCGATGGTCATGCCCAGATGCCCCTTTTCAGGCTGAGCGCGGTAGGTTCCAAAGAGTCGGTCCCACCAGGATACGCTAAAGCCGAAGTTACTGTCGGTTTCACGCTGAATGGCAGAGTGATGCACCCGGTGCATATCCGGGGTCACCAGAAGCAGTCTTAACCAGCGATCAACCCTCTGTGGAAGACGAACATTGCCGTGATTAAACAGTGACGACGCATTCAGTAGTACCTCGAATACCACCACGGCCAATGCTGGGGCACCAACAAGCACAACAACCGCCATTTTGATGGCCATGGACAGCACAATCTCAAGCGGATGAAAGCGCAAGCCGGTGGTTACATCGAATTCCAGATCCGCGTGATGCATGCGATGCAATCGCCAGAACCAGGGAACGGCATGAAATATCCGATGCTGAAAATAGATGGCCAGGTCCAGAGCGATAATAGCGAGAACCACTGTTACCCAGCCTGGTATTGAAACCAGATTCAGCAGCCCCCACCCCTGCTCGGACGCATAGATCGCCGCGCCTACAGCGGCCAGGGGAAACAGCAGACGAATAGCCAGGGTACCCAGAACCACGATGGCGAGATTGGCGGGCCAGCGCAGCAGACGTTTAATGGTTTGGTGACGTCGGGTAGCAAGAGTCTCCCAAACCGCCATCAGACTCAGTACCGAGACAAAACCCAGAATGCGGATAGCCGGCTCATTGGCCAGGATGAAATCAGACATGGTTTGCCCTCCTCAATGTAAATGTTTGCAAGTTGATTCATACAAAGAGCTAAGGACGGTAGTTGGTCCGGATGCGCTACTCGCTGCGTCTGACACGCTTTTTGTCATCCCTGACCGCTTGACTGCCGCCGTCCTGGCGGCAGACAGTCAGACACAGCGAGTAGCACACCCTTCCTCAGATCTCGTGCCATCAGCAATAATGAAAATACCATCAACGCTTCATTCAGGCCCCGCCCAAACCCGACACCAGACACCAGACACACAAAAAACTACCGAATATAATGCAACGGCACCGCCGTAGTATCGACCACCTTACGCATTATAAAGGATGACTTCACCCCACTCACCCCGGTAATACGAGTGATTTTACCCAGCAAGATGTCGTGGTAGCTGTCCATATCGGCAACAGCGACTTTGAGCTGGTAGTCAGCATCATGGCCGGTGATCAGGTAGCATTCCATCACCTCGGGAATATCGGCAATGGCGGCTTCAAAGGCTTCGAAACGCTCAGGGATATGCTTGTCCATAATGATGTGCAACATGGCAATCAGGTTTAAACCTACTTTACGCTCGTTCACCCGCACCACCTGCCGCTCGATCACACCGGTATCCAGCAGTTGCTTCACCCGCCGGGAACAGGGCGCGGCGGTCAGACCGATCCGGTCAGCCAGATCCTGATTGGAGATGGACGCATCCACCTGCAACTGCTGCAATATTTTTATATCAAAACGATCCAATTCAACATACATACATCACCTAAAAACCCGATAGCGCAATAATTTATAACTCTAATAGTAATACGCCACACTCTAATTGCGCAAACCTCGCAAACAAACCTGAATTCGCAACCCTATTGCGCGAGCAAGGGCGTAAACTTGTCTCTGTACTCAGTTAATCCGATTCTAAGGACTTCAGCATGTTTGATCATCGCAAATACCGAGCGTTTACACCGATTCGCTTAACCGATCGCACCTGGCCAGATCAGCAGATCACCCAGGCACCTCACTGGTGCAGTGTTGATCTACGCGACGGTAATCAGGCACTGATCAATCCAATGAATGTGGATCAGAAGACACGTATGTTTGCCCTGCTGGTCAAACTGGGCTTTAAAGAAATTGAAGTCGGCTTTCCATCGGCATCACAGCCAGATTTTGATTTTGTGCGCAAGCTGATTACTGAAGAGCTGATTCCTGCTGATGTGACCATTCAGGTTCTGACTCAGGCCCGTGAAGACCTGATCGCACGTTCCTATGAAGCTCTGGAAGGTGCGAAACAGGCGATAGTGCATGTGTACAACTCAACCTCCCAGGTACAGCGTGAACAGGTCTTTGGCCTGGACCGTGACGGCATCAAGGCAATAGCGGTTCAGGGTGCGCGCTGGGTACGCGACTATGCCACCAGGTATCCGCAAACCGACTGGGCCTTCCAGTATTCACCCGAGAGTTTTACCGGTACTGAGCTGGATTACGCCGTTGAGGTTTGTGATGCGGTAATCGCTGAGTGGCAACCGGAAAATGGACGCAAGGTGATTATCAACCTGCCCGCCACAGTGGAAATGTCGACGCCCAATGTGTTTGCAGACCAGATAGAGTATTTCTGTCGCCATCTGCAACAGCGCGATCGGGTGATCATCAGCCTGCACACCCACAACGACCGTGGCTGTGGCGTGGCTGCAGCAGAGCTGGGCATTATGGCCGGTGCTGACAGAATTGAGGGTACTTTGCTGGGCAATGGTGAGCGCACCGGTAATATGGATATCGTTACCCTGGGGATGAACCTTTATTCTCAAGGTGTCGATCCGGAATTGGATTTTTCCAATATCAAAGAGATTATCGCGGTAGTGGAATACTGCACCGAGCTGCCAGTAGCCGCGCGCCACCCCTGGGCTGGCGAGCTGGTGTATACCGCCTTTTCCGGTAGCCATCAGGATGCCATTCGCAAGTCCATCAACTACCACGAACAGCATCAGTTACCCCATTGGGAGGTGGCGTACCTGCCCATCGATCCACGTGATATCGGACGTGAGTACGAAGCGGTGGTACGCATCAACAGCCAGAGTGGCAAAGGCGGTGTGGCGCTGGTACTGGAGCGGGATTACGGCATCATCTTACCGAAATGGATGCACAGCGAAATCAGCCGCGTGGTGCAAAAAGCCTCGGAACAGACCGGCGCCGAAATCACCTCACTGCAGATCAGATCACTGTTTGAAGAGTGCTTCAATACCACCCAGGCTGACTGGGCCCTGCTCGACTATGACCTGCATACTGAACAGGGTGTGGTTAAAGGCAGCTTTAAAGTGGCCGAACACTTGCCCAGCCTTCAGGGACAGGGTAGCGGCGCCGTGGATGCCCTGGTGAACGCACTGGAAAAACGTTTCGGTGTTGGCATCGAGATACTGCAGTTCGATGAACGTGCTCTGACCGAGGGCACCCACGCCCAGGCGCAGGCCTGTGTGGCACTGAAGGTTGACGAGGTGAGCTATGCTGCCGTGACAGTGGCAGAGGATACCTCGGCGGCAACACTCCAGGCGGTCTTAAATGCATTTGCCCGCAGCCGATCCGCTGTGGCCATAGAAAAAAAGATTGCCTAGGTTCACTTGGCCAGGCAATCCAGGTCAGGCTTTTTCCAGCAGGCTGCGCGTATAGAGGATGTGCTCTCGCGCCTCGGTACGCGCCAGCTCAGGATTACGTGCCTGGATCGCCCGGTGTATTTTTTCATGCTGCTGCGCTATACCTTGCGGATAACGTCCGTAGCGCTTCAGCGTGGTGAAGAGCGCCTGATGTATGGCATTAAAATAGCGGGCATAGAATAGCTGACTGAAGCTCACCACCAGCAGATGATGGCTGGACTCTGCAATCATGGTATGAAAGGTTAAATCCTCCTTGGCCTTATGCAGGGTGGATTTTCCCTGATTGCGCAATTGCATGGCCTGATATTCTGTTGCCAGCGCTGCCAACTGCGCATCACTGGCACGCAGAGCACAGTAATAGGCTGCCTCACCTTCCAGTAACGCCCGCGCTTCCATCACATCGAGCTGCAGCGTGCGATTGTCCGATCCGGACTGGGGCAGCTGCAAATGTGTTTGCAATAAATTCAGACAGCGACTGCCACCGCCATGCCGGGTTTCTATTAACGCCTGCCCTTGCAGCGTCTGTACCGCCTGGCGCACACTGGCGCGGGATACCGCATAGTCGGTTGCCATACGCCGCTCTGATGGCAGCCGGGCACCCGGAATCAGCTCACCGGTCGCGATAAGACCGGTCAGTTGCTGCAACAGTGTCTCTTGAGTACTTAGGGCTTTGTTGTGTTTCAAGCCGCCACCTTGGTCAGACCACTTTAGGGGATAGTGTTTATTTTACCTGCGCTCTCGCCTATCTTGTAGTGATATACGGCGGTTTACCGCTTTTTGTTTACAGCCCTCTGAGGATTGAGTGTGAAAGATAATAAGAGTCAACCTGTTGTCGGCTTGTTTGTTACCTGCCTGACTGATCTCTACCGCCCCGAGGTGGGCTTTGCCACCATCAAACTGCTTGAAATGGCTGGCTGCCGAGTCGAAGTTCCCGAGCAGCAAACCTGCTGTGGACAGCCCGCATTTAACAGCGGTGACTTCAACACCTCGGCCGATATTGCCCGACAGACCATTGCGGCGCTGGATGGCTATGAATATGTTGTAGCGCCTTCGGGTTCCTGTATTAGCATGCTGCACCACTATCCGGAGCTGTTCAGTGCTGAGGACCCCTGGCAGGCACGCGCCATCGCCCTCAAAGCACGGGCCTTCGAAATTACCGCCTTTCTGGTGGATGTACTGAAGTATGATCAGTTCAGCAGCCAGTTCAGCGGCAGCGTCACCTATCATGACTCCTGCTCTGGCTTGCGTGAGCTGGGCATCAAGCAGCAACCTCGCCAGCTCCTGGCTCAGCTGAAGGGCGTTGAACTGAAAGAGATGGAAGAGAGCGAAACCTGTTGTGGGTTCGGCGGCACCTTCTGTGTCAAATATCCGGAAATTTCCAACCGCATGGTGGGTAATAAAACCGAAAGCATCAGCCAGTCAGGCGCACAAACCCTGCTGGGTGGTGACCTGGGTTGCCTGCTGAACATGGCCGGTAAACTGCAGCGTGAAGGTAAACCCGTAACCGTGCGCCACATCGTAGAAGTACTGGCGGATATGACCTCACAACCGGCACTGGGCGAATCTGCCTATGCCCTTGGCAAATCGCTGTAACAGGAGCCGGATATGCAAATTACAAGCCCCGATTTTAAAGCCAATGCACGTATCGCCTTGCAGGATGTCGGCCTGCAAAAAGCCCTTGGCAACGTCAAAACCGGTTTTCCACACAAGCGTGCGGCAGCCATGGCGCGCCTGCCGGAATTTGATCAGTTGCGTGATGAAGCGCGTGATCTGAAAAACCATATTATCGAACACCTGGATATCTATCTGGAAACCTTTGAAGCCAAGGTACTGGAAAATGGGGGCCATGTGCACTGGTGTCGCAGCGCCGAAGAAGCGCGCGAAACCATTCTGAAAATCTGTAAAGATAAAGATGCCAAAACCGTCACCAAGGGTAAATCCATGGTCACGGAAGAGATCAATCTGAATGACTACCTCCAGGCCAATGGCGTCACCCCGGTCGAAACCGATTTGGGTGAATATATACTGCAACTGCGCGGTGAACATCCCAGCCATATCATCGCCCCTGCCATCCATTTGAATCTGGAGGATGTGTCGGAAACCTTCCATGAGCATCATCACCAACCCAAGTCCATGGACCCGGCGGTGCTGATGCAGGAAGCGCGTGAAGTGTTACGCACCAAGTTTGTCGCCGCCGATGTGGGCATTACCGGTGCCAACTTTCTGGTCGCTGAAACCGGCTCCAGCATTATCGTCACCAACGAAGGTAATGGCGATCTGACCCAGACCCTGCCAAAAACCCATATTGTTGTTACCTCAATCGAGAAGGTAGTGCCCACGCTGGAAGATATGACTCTGTTTTTACGTCTGCTGGCACGCTCAGCCACAGGGCAGGAGTTTACTGTATACAACACCCTTTCCACCGGTCCGCGTCGCCCTGGAGATCAGGATGGCCCGGAAGACTTTCATGTGGTGCTGGTCGATAATGGCCGCAGTGAGATGGTCGGCACGGAACTCCAGGATATGCTGCGCTGCATACGTTGTGCCGCTTGTATGAATCACTGCCCTGTCTATGGTGCGATAGGTGGTCACAGTTATGGCTGGGTGTACCCAGGCCCCATGGGTTCAGTGCTGACACCCCAGATGATCGGTATCGAAAAGGCCGCGCTGCTGCCCAACGCCTCTACCTTCTGCGGCAAGTGTGAATCGGTTTGCCCGGTGCATATTCCCCTGCCCAAACTGATGCGTCACTGGCGTAAAAATGAGTTTGAAAAACACCTGACACCTCGCACTGCCCGCTGGGGTCTGGGGGTTTGGGGTTATCTGGCCAAACGTCCGGCCCTGTATCGCACCGTAACCTCTCTCAGCAGTGGTGTACTGCGGCTGATGGCAGGCAAAAAAGGCCGCATTAGCAAACTGCCCCTGGCAGGTGGCTGGACAGAGGGTCGGGAGATGCCCGCACCGAGTGGTAAAACCTTTATGCAACAGTGGCAGGAAAAACAGAAAACGGGGCAGTCATCATGAGTAAAGCAGAAATTCTGGGCAATATTCGCCGTGGTTTAGGCCGCACGCAAGCGACTGAGGCCGACAAGGCCCGCGTGGCGACGCGCATCTCCGCCCATGCCGCCAACCTGATCCCCGCCCGCGCACAACTGCCTGAGGCACAAACCCAAACCCTGTTTATCGACATGGCTCGTGAAGCCGCCGCTGAAGTGTTTGAGCTGAGCAATGCCAGTGCCTTGCCTGCAGCCGTAGCTGAATGGCTACAGGAAGCCGGTATTGATGAACTGGTCATGGCAACAGATGAATCACTGAAGACACTGCGCCAACAGCTACCGGACACTCTGAAGGTACGTGAAGGGGTGGCGCAAGCGGGCGATCTGGCCAGCCTGACCGGTGCGTTTCTCGGCATCGCTGAAACCGGCACGCTGATGCTCTACTCCCGCCCGGAAAGTCCTACCACCTTGAACTTTCTGCCGGATAATCATCTGGTGGTGCTGCGGCGTAAAGATATAGTCGGTGTTTATGAACAGGCCTGGGCACGCTTGCGCGAACAGCAGGCCAGCCTGCCCCGCACCGTGAATATGATTACCGGCCCGTCACGCAGTGCCGATATAGAACAGAAACTGCAAATGGGTGCGCATGGACCGCGTAGACTGGTGATATTTTTGCTGGGGTGATACTTGGACTTAGCAGTTGCTGCTCCCATGATGCCATATTAAAAGAGGTGCCACGCTGAAAGAGGTGCCACGCGGGGTGGTGGTATCGCTTTGGTGTGACTCGCTTTTCGTCATCCCTGACCGCTCCACTGCCGCCGTCCTGGCGGCAGAGGGTCACCCCAAAGCGATACCACCACCCCGCCCAAAACCCTGTGCCAGCGTAAAGATGAGCTGAATGGACATGGACCGAAGCTGGTAAAATTGCCCTGAGCTTTAGAATGACATTGTTGCAAAATGCAACATTTTGTCGCAGAATGCTTAATATGATTAATTTCAAATAATCAGCTTAAAAGATAAAAAGCACAATGGAGAATGCAAATGGCAACTAGTGTTCGTCTTGACGATGACTTCGTCGAGAGCGTGAGAATTCACTCAGCCGCCGCGCACCGAACAGTACCTAAGCAGATCGAGCATTGGAGTAAAATTGGACAGATGGTTGAAGACAATCCAGATCTATCCTATGAATTCATCCGTGAAGCACTGATCGCACGCGAAGCTGTTGTTTCTGGAAAAGCGACCAAATATGAGCGTAGAACCAAACGAAACCGGGATTAATGTATATGAAAGCCCGGTTTTCAAAAAGACTCTCAGCAAGCTGCCTGAAGATGATTTAGTTATCATCGAGGATGCGGTGGATGTAATCATCGAAAACCCTGAGATAGGGCAGCTAAAGAAGGGAGACCTTAGTTATCTTCGCGTCCATAAATTCAGTCTGAATGGACAGCAAGTACTATTGGGTTATAACTGGCAGGAAGAACAACTGACATTGTACCTTCTGAATATTGGACCGCATGAAAATTTCTATACTAACGCCAAAAAGCACCGCAAAGCCGATCTGAAGTTTATTAAATAATATCAGTGCATGGACCGACATCAGAAGGCTTAGGGGTTTTAGACTTTATGCTGGCACCCAGGTTTGAGAGGGCTGATGGGATCGGAACTGGCTGACCCTGTGCGCCATGGATGGCGCACAGGGTCAGCCAGGGATGGGTTTACGGCGAGTCAGACAGGTACGATCCTAGCCCTATACCACATGAAACAGTTAAAGCTGATCAGCAAACGGATGATCCTCAGCGACCAGCGCTTCCTGGTAGCTTTCCACCCGATCGGCTACCAGATCCGTACGGTGAAACTGGGCGATATGGATAATGGCATCGCCTTCATTCACCAGCGGCAGCTTCAACAGCCCGATCACGATACCGCTTAAGGGAGACCAGATCTCCTCTTCGGACTCACCAAAGGGATCGGCGACGATACCTAGCAGGGTTTGATCCCGTGTGACTCTTTCACCCTCTTTGACATTGGCACGGAAGATGCCGCTTTGCGGTGCGCGTACCCAGCTACTGGAACGGGCGACTAACGGCTCTTTAAATCCGGCTTTACGCGATTTGGGCAACATCTCCAGTGCACGCATCACACTGAGAATGCCATTCACACCGCCGCGGATGGATACCTCATCAAAGCGCAGCGCTTCACCGGCTTCGTACACCAGTATCGGCGTTTTTCTCTCATACCCTGCCTGGCGCAGGGAGCCCTCGCGCAAGGGAGCATTGAGGATAACCGGAGTGGCGAAGGCTTTGGCCAGTACAAGAGTTTCAGGATCATCCAAATTGGCGCGGATCTGCGGCAGGTTGGAGCGGTTGATCGCGCCTGTATGCAGATCGATGCCGTGGGTAGCCTTGCTCACCACTTCATTCATAAACAAACGCGCGGTGCGCCCAGCCAACGAGCCTTTGGCTGAGCCAGGAAAACTGCGATTCAGATCGCGTCGGTCGGGTAGATAACGGCTTTGATTGATAAAGCCATACAGATTGACGACTGGCACAGCCATCAGCGTACCCTTCACGCGCCTCAGAGCAGGCAGTCGCAGCAAACGGCGGATGATTTCCACACCGTTGATCTCATCGCCATGCAGGGCGGCACAGATAAACAACACAGGACCTGCCTGACGACCACAGATCACTTGTACCGGCATAATCGCCTCGGTGTGGGTGTACAGCTTACCGACTACCAGATCGACCGTGCGCCGCTCACCCGGCTGCAGGGTTTGGCCACCGATGGTGATCGGCTGATTGGGTTTGAAACTTGCACCCATGCCTAGCCCTGGCCTTTGGTCTGAGTACGATTAGGCTTGGCGTTTTTTTCAATAAATTCAATGATCAGATCGGCAATATCTTTACCGGAGGCGGCTTCTATCCCTTCCAGTCCTGGCGAGGAATTTACTTCCATCACCACCGAGCCATGATTGGAGCGCAACAGATCGACACCACAGACATTCAGCCCCATGACCTTGGCTGCACGCAGCGCCGTGGTACGCTCCTCTGGGGTAATCCGGCACAGTGCCGCCGAACCGCCACGGTGCAAGTTGGAGCGAAACTCGCCATCTTTGGCCTGACGCTTCATCGCCGCGACCACTTTGCCTCCAACAACAAAGGCACGAATATCAGCACCTTTTGCTTCCTTGATAAACTCCTGCACCAGAATATGCTGCTTCAATCCCATAAAGGCCTGGATAACGCTCTCAGCGGCCTGATTGGTCTCCGCCAATACCACGCCAACGCCCTGCGTACCTTCCAGCAGTTTAATCACCGCCGGTGCGCCACCAACAATACTGAGCAGGTCTTCTATATCATCGGGGGAGTGGGCAAAACTGGTCACCGGCAGGCCTATGCCACGGCGTGACAACAACTGCAAACTGCGCAGTTTGTCGCGCGAGCGGGAAATAGCCACCGACTCATTCAGCGGGTAGACATTCATCATTTCAAACTGACGCAGTACAGCGGTACCGTAAAAGGTGATAGAGGCGCCGATACGCGGAATCACCGCATCAAAGTTTTCCAGCACTTCACCACGGTAGTGAATCTGCGGATTATGCGAGGCTATGTTCATGTAGCAACGCAGTGCATCGATAACCCGTACCTCATGCCCGCGGTTTTTGGCGGCTTCGACCAGACGACGGGTTGAATAGAGTTTGGGATTTCGCGAAAGAATAGCAATTTTCATACTGGGGCTCCGCCGTCGGCGATCTGATAGGCTTTAAGGATTCAAGCAACCGGGTTTAAGTTTATCAGTGATCACTGATGCGTAAATTACAGACTAGATGATTTTGAACAATCCTGAACAGGTTTGGTAATTGTAGCGTGTAATCGCCTTAAGGGAATAGTGTTTTTATCAGGCTTAGAACAACGACAACTGTGGCCGGGTCAGATCATCAAATTGCAGTCCAACAAAGGGCAGAATACTGTCGGCAACAGGACGTAGCTGTTTATCGATATAGTGTTGATAATCGATAGCGGAGGCCTGTATTTCAGCGGCTTCCGGGCCATTCACACTCATCACATAGGTGATGGTGTCGCCCTGTTGCAGTGGTGCTGGCAGGCCCTGATCACGGTACCACTGACACAACTGACGTGCCGCCCGCACATGCGGCGGGACATTGCGCTGATAACTGTCCAGCGGACGGCGTAAGCGCCGGTGATAAACCAGTTCAGCATCCCGCTCACCCGCCAGTAATTCAGCCACACGGGATTTAATCAGCGCTTCGCAAGGCTGATCGGCAAAAATCTGTGCAAACAGCGCCTGCTGAAAATCTCTGGCAAGGCGTGTCCAGTCACTGCGCACCTGCTCCAACCCTTTAAACACCAACAGGTCGCTACCATCAGCGGCTTGCCTGAGCCCTGCATAACGTTTTTTACTGCCCAGCTCTGAGTCGCGCATGCGTGGCATCAGGAAGCGCAAATAACAGGTTTCATATTGCAGCTCTAATGCCGAGCTCAGGCCATAGGTCTGTTGTAGCTTATCCTGCCACCAGTGATTTAGCGCCTCGGCTAATCTTGGCCCCTGGGCGTCGGCTTGCTCTGCCGGCAAGTCATCCCCCAGCCAGACAAATACTGAATCAGTATCACCATAAATCACCTTGTAGCCAAACGCGGTTTCAATCTGAGCGGCAGTTTCAGTCAGTATCTCATGGCCACGCATCGTAATAGAGGCTGACAGGCGCTGGTCGTAAAAACGGCACACATCTGAACCCAGCACACCATAACAGGCATTCATCTGGATTTTGATCGCTTGTGACAGCGCCGCATTACCTTCCTGTTTGGCCCGGTCACGCGCTTGCCAGAGGTGTTCAATTATACCCGGGAGTATCGCCTGTTCCCGACTGAATGCCGCACCTAAAAACCCAGGTACGGTGTTATCCGCGGTAGATTCCTGCTGGTTTAAGCCCAGGGTCAGCCCCAGTGGGTCAATCTGGAAAGTACGGATAATACTGGGATACAGGCTCTTGAAATCGAGCACCAGCACATTGCGATACAAGCCCGGCACAGACTCCATCACATGGCCACCGGGCACATGATCGCCGGTTTGTCCTGAAGCATATTCAGGTGCCACATAACCGGCCCGGTGCAGTGCTGGCAGGTATAAGTTATCAAAGGCCTGTGAAGAGCCGCCGACCTTGTCCAACGCCAGTCCGGTCAGGCGGGTGCGTTCTGTCAGGTAGTCGATCAGCCCTGCCTTGGCAAAGATTTCACTGACCAGACGGCAATCTTCCAGGTTGTAGTGCGCCAGAGCGGGCTGATCTTCAGCAAACAGACGCTGAATTTCCTGGCCGCGATCATTAACAGATTCAATAGCTTTACCGCGCCCCAGTAGCGCCTGGGCGACAAACTCCAGATTGTAGCGTTCAAACTGCCAGGTCGCGCCTTTCAGCGTATCGATACCATCCAGCACCACACGTCCGGCCAATCGGGCATAGTGACGGTTCTGGCCATAACTGCCCACCCGCAGCACCTGACGATCACGCCCCAGCTGCATGCGTACACCCAGCGCCTCGGCTCGGCGTTGCAAAACACGCAGATCAAAACCTATGACATTCCAGCCAATCAGGATATCCGGATCAAAATCTTGAACAGCGGTGACAAACTGCTGCAACAGGCGCTTTTCATCCGCACAGTAAGTAATAACTGGATGCGCCTCTTCCGGTCCCAGCATCAGTACTCGCTCATATCCCTCCGACTGCAGCGCAATGGACAGAACTCGATCAGCCTTCATGGTGGTTTCAATATCCAGCGACAGCACCCGGAAGGCTGGCTGAATATCGATGGGGATCAGACGGCTTTTGGCTCCAGCCTCGACCCAGGCTGCGCCGGCAAAAATAAAGCGTTCCATTAAATAACGATCAGCCGGACGGATATCCTCTTCCATCATGGCAATACCCGAGGCTTTCAGACGTTCAATCACCGTGTGCCAAGTGCTCAGGGTGCGGCAGTAGAGTGCTGCCACCGGTTGTTCCAGGAGATTTTTCAGCGCCAGACTTTGCCAGCGCCAGCCATTCACGTCGTTTAACTGTTGCGCTATGGCTGCCTGATCCTGCTGACGTACAAATAACACCGCTTCCTGACCCGGCAATCTGACATGTTTTGCGCCCTGTGCAGAGACCAGCCAATAGCTTAACTCAATACCCTCAGGTGTATCGCGCTGATGGCGGGTTAACGGGAACCCCTGGATAGTATTGTCAGACATCACCAAACGGCTGTATCACTTCCATATCCGGAAACTGGCGCATCACTTCATCCAGTGAAGCCGACTCAAACAATAACTTCAGATTAGGGCCAGCATCCATGGTGAAGTAGATTGGCAAGCCATCATCACGCAGCTTCCAGATTTTATGCATCATTTTCAGCGAGTCAGGTTGCCAGTATACCAGCGGTGGCCAGGACGCCAGCATGGTGGCATGCATCGACAAAGCATTATGTTCGGCGGTACGGCCCAGGAGTTCAAAGTCTTGTGCAGTAATGGCTTGCTTCAGTTGCTGCAGGTCAGACGCCGCCTGCAACGGCCAACTCTGGTAAAGATGAGCAGTTTCCACGGTGCGTTGCATACCACTGCGTGAATCTGTGGCTTTGACAGAGGCATCGACCTTGATCAGACCGATACACAAACCCGGCCAGCGGTTTTGCAATGCCAGTGCGTGGCTATCCAAACCATCTTCCCTGTGGCCCATCTGCCATTCGACAAAACCACTAAAGATCGAGCGGCAGGCACTACCACTGCCCAGGCGAGCTACAACCGACAACTGCTCCTTGCTGAGCTGCAAGGCAAAGCTGTCGTTGACAGCCAGCGCCAGCGCAGCAAATCCCGACGCTGACGACGCCAGCCCGGCGGCTGTTGGTATAGAGTTACGGGTAGTGACACGGAAATGACAGTGATCCGGGTTGCGAAACAGATCCAAAAAAGCGCTGATGCGTTGACAAAAAGGGGCTGAGGGCACAAGTTTTTCGCCATTGAGCCAGATTTCATCAGCCGGATAGTCAATTGGCACTAGGCGGGTATGCGTACCCAGATGACCCAGCGACACAGACAAGGATGCATTGACCGGTAAATTCAGTTGCTGATCCCGCTTTCCCCAGTATTTACACAAAGCAATATTACTGGGGGCAAAATGTTCGTCTGATGCTGAAGGAGTTGTGCCAGTCGTTAACCAGCCAGCCAGAGTGGCACGTTTATCCATGGAATCCTCAGGTATTGTTGGTAAAACAGTAACGGTTTTTGCCCTGCTTCTTGGCACGATACATAGCCACATCAGCTTCGGTAATATAATCTTCCGGACTTTTCAACGACTGTCCGTCGATAAAGCACGCACCTATACTCACCGAGACTTCCAATGTGCGCCCCTTCCATTCAATGGGTTCATGAGCCGTTGTCAGCAAACGTTGCAGCACCTGTTCAGTGGTCTGTTGATCCAACTGCCCTTGGAGCAACAATAAAAACTCATCTCCCCCTAAACGTGCCAGAGTATCGTCTTCGCGTAAACAGGCCTTCATTTTCTCAGACAGAGCCTCTAATAGAAAGTCACCGGCCGCATGTCCATGGGTATCATTAACAGCTTTAAATCCATCCAGATCCATAAAGGCAAGTGCCAATGAGCTTTGAGTACGGCGTACTGACACCAGCGCCTGCTGGAAACGGTCCATAAACAAGGTCCGGTTTGGCAGATTGGTCAGCGCATCATGGTAAGCCAGGTAGCTTACTTTATCCTGAGCCGCCTTTTTCTGAGTGATATCAGAGAATAACGCCACATATTGCACAAGCTGGCCTCGCGCATCATGCACGGCGCTTATGTTCATGGTTTCCACCACCAGACTGCCATCTTTGCGGCGATTCCATATTTCACCATCCCAACTGCCCTTAGCGGCCAGCGTGGCAAACATCTGCTCAAAGAAAGTAGCGTCATGATGACCGGAGTTAAGAAGTGCGGGTGTCTGCCCGATCACGTCTTCAGCACTGTAGCCAGTGATGTCGCTAAAGGCTGTGTTTACCTGGAGAATCTGTTGCTCGGCATTAGTGATCATGATCGCTTCACGTGCATGGCGGAACACAGCCATAGCCAGGCGCTCCGAAGCATCACGCTCATGCCGTAAAATTGCATAGCGGATCGCTTTGCGTATCCAGCGCCCTTCGGCGCCTTTGCTCAAATAATCTTCAGCACCGGCTTCAATAGCGGCTTCTGTTGCAGCCTGATCATCCAGGCCGGTCAACACGACTACCGGCACATCCGGAAAAAGCTGGTAGCAGCGTCTGACAGTAGCGACACCGCTTGAGTCAGGCAGATTCAAATCAAGCAGTATTGCATTTGGCATGAGGTTTTGCTGCTTAACTTGTATTTCGGCATCCTTGAGAGACCCTGCCAACACGATTTGATATGCCAACACATCCTGTTCCATGAGCTGCAGCCTGATAAGCTGAGCATCACCTGGTTCATCTTCTATCACCAGCACTACCGGCGCATTGTTTTCAGCGTGTACTTCGACTTGTGTCATTCAAACTTTTACCTGCTCAGAAAAAATCAACCGGGCTTTTGCGGGCGACGTACCAAAGTAATCCAGTAGTCTTCAAGCGTCTTGACCTGGTGTATAAAATCATCAATATCAACCGGTTTGACAACATAACCCGACGCTCCCAAATCATAGGACCTGATTATGTCACTCTCGGAATCTGATGTGGTGAGAACCACTACGGGGATATGGCGAAACGCGACCTCCTGCTTTATTTTTTCCAGAAACTGCAGCCCATTCATTCGCGGCATATTAAGGTCCAGCAGAATAAGATCCGGTTGAGCTTCATCGCTATAGCCTGACTGGCGACGCAAAAAACTGAAAGCCTCAACGCCATCACTAACATGACGCAAATCAACCAGCAGGTTATTCTCTTCAAAAGCCAGACGAATCAGATGTGCATCAGCCGGTTCATCTTCAACTAGCAGCACTCTAAATAAGGAGGGTTTATCAATCATGGTGTGGGGTCCTCAATGGCAAACTCAATCATCAGGCCAGTGCCCATACCATCATGGACGTTTACCCAGCCACCTTTCTTTTCGACCATTTTACGCAACACGGCCAGTCCCATCCCTGTACCTGTGCTGGACGCCTTATCCGCTTCATTGACAATGCGCGAAAACATCTCAAATAATTGTTCCCGGTATTCCGGCTCGACACCGCAACCATTGTCGATAAACTGAATCAGCGTATGGCCAGGCTGCTTCAGAGATTTCACCTCAATCCGTAATGGGCTATCTGCACAGGCATAATTCAGACTGTTATCAAACAATATTCTGAGAATTTGCTGCAGATAGCCTTTCGGAAAATATAACGAGTCCTCGGCCAAATTCAGCTCTACACTGACATGTTTCAGGCGCTCACTTAACTCGGGTTCTCGCATCTGCTGCGCAATAACCTCTGATAAGTGTAGATGTTGCGATGCTGCATCGGCCTGGTCCAGCGCCAGATAGCGCTGGATATCACGCACCAGATAACTTAAGCGCAACGCTTGTTGATGAATAAAATCAACTGATACACGCACATCCTGGTCAGCCTCTACCAGGCCCTTTTTGTACAAACGCTGAGCAAAGCTAACCAGGCGGCGTGCCGGTTCCTGAAAGTGGTGTGCCATAATTTCATTCAGGCGACGCAATTCCCGATTGGTTTTTTCCTGTTGGTGCAGCAAGTTGGTGCGTTCTTTTTGGGTACGAAACAGACTGATAGACAGAATGATCAGCACAACTATAGCCAACATCTGCAATAAGACAGCAACAAACAGCAATCGCTGGCGATTGGCTTTTTCTTGTTGTAAGGCTTGCACCTGTAGATCAACTATCTCTTCCAGATGATCCTGATAATGCCAGAGCGCCTGATCAGCATGGCGTCCTGGAGTGATATCATTGATCACTGACAGCAAACGCAACTTCCCGTCAAACCGGTAAGGATGACTACGCACTTCCACGGTGCGTACGGCACCATCAGCCAGTACATGGCGAAAAACAAAATAGTTACGCCCTTGCGCGGTGGCCACTTGCATCTCTTCAGCCACCTGCGCTGGCGTCAGAGTATTCAGTGAGTGAATTGATAGCGTCAAAAGTGTTTCACGGTTGTAGCCATAAAACGCTTCAGCGGCCGGGTTGGCATCTTCAATTGTGCCGGTATCCGGATCAATCAACAGCATAACCGAGTCATGCTGTTGAAAAAAATCATACAGACTATTGTCAGGGTGGTCAGTTGCTGTACAGGTCACGGACAGAAACAGTGCCATAAAGCACAACAACTGATTTAATATACGCATGGTACAGTGTGTTTTAAAATTATTATCACTTGGCATTACATCTAATCCGCGGATCTAACGCATTTAAATTAAACACATTTTAAATCAAGATACGAGCAAAACCGCATGATGTAATGACTTGGAACAATTCACCAGTCACCGTTGGACTAATAGCTGCAAGCCAGAGCATAAAAAGAAAAATGCAGGCAACCTAGCAGCAAGGTGTCAGCATCACACCTAGCTTAGCTGGTGCGATGGAAATTTGGCTGAACCCCTGTAGAGGTTGTGGTGTGGTTTTACCTAAGGTAAGCACACAATCCCCCAATCCCGAACCGGAGATTTTGCTACCCAGCACTGCAGAATCCTGACGTAAATCAGCGAGCATTTTTGCCAGTGTAGCATCATTGACACCCAGCGCATCCATCAACCCCTGATACACCTGCATTAACCGCCCCAGTGTTATCAGGTCAGCCGCTTTTAATGCACGGACAGCTGCCAAACTGGTTTCACCCATCAAACGGTAGAGCTGCTGCAATAGCTGCGGTTCTTGCTGCCAGCGAGATTCCACATAACGGAGTACCTCGGGCGTTTTCATTTTGTAGCCACAGTAGAAAAGTGACAGGGTGAGTCCATCCGGACACTGCAAGGCTTCGATCTGCAAAGGTAAGAGTGAGAAACACACTATCCCACCACTAAGACTGGCAGCTAGGTCAGCTCCAGAACCACGCCCATCCTGTACTGTATGAATAATAGCCAGGCCGCTGCGGAACTGCTCTAGAAGTGTGGATTCGATAGACGCAAAATGCTCCAGCGCCACGACCATGGCAGCCGTCACGGCGGCCGAAGATCCCAGACCTATAGTAGAAGAAAAGCCTGATTCGATGATCAGATCAAAGCCTGATGGCAACTGCGTGCGATAGGCTGACACAGCGGCGAGCACAAAACTAAGCGCCGGCTGAGGTGTCAACCGATCAAGGTCAGACTGATACTGACACAAGCTGCTGTGTATATGCACCTGACGATCTGAACGTGGCCGCAATGTCACCTCTATACGCGCATCTACCGCGCAGACCAATGCGACTTCACCCTGTAGTACCGCATGCTCACCCATTAACATGGTGCTGCCAGGTGCGGAGACCTTAAAGGCGGAAACTGACGGCACCCTGCACCTCCTCTTCCAGTACACCCCAGTGCATCGGCTCTGGCAAATTTAATGCGGCTGGATTCAGCCCCGGCAACCAGACCAATACCAACCCGGCAGCCTCTCCATGAATACTGCCAGCACCGGAAATTTTAGCAGCCCCGCCAAGCCTTTCAATCTGCTGGATCAACGCTTGTACTGCCCGAGGCACTACGCCCAGTCGACATAACAAGCGGTGATTTTCGCGTACCAGTTCAGAGCGCTCAGTAACTGTTGCTGTTTGCCATTGCCGGGCTATAGCTGCAAACGCCTGCCAGATCTCCGAGTGGCTGAATTGCTGTCGAACCCTGTCGACACATTCTCCCGTACTCGACAAGGGTACCCCGGTGAATATCCAGTACCAGTCTTCAGCCAATGCCGGGGATGCCAAAGAGGTCAGGTTCTTACCCTGAACGGCTACACAGCCGCCCAAGCTGACAGCGGCCGCATCAATATAACTGCCTTTACCATGCTGTAAACGCTCACAGAAATGCACCTGATGCATCAGGGCTTCAGCAGACAACACCTCAGGGGAAAATAAGCGAAGGAGTACGGCAATAAAGGCCGCCGACGAACCCATGCCCGATCCAACCGGTAAATCGGAACGCCAGGTCAGATCACCACCAGGTAAATCTGTGCCCTGCAAGGCTTGAGCAACGCTATACACCAGCAAATCCGTTGGTGACGGCAGAATCTCATGAATAGCCAGATGACCTTGTTGCCAGGCGTCATAACGCAACGCCAATAGTTCGGACCGTTGCTGGAGTTGTGCGTGGGTATAGCTGATTTGCCGACCGCTGAAAGGATCCTTCCAACGCAGTACACCGCTATCGTCTTCAAGCAGCAACGCACGGATATGACGTTTAACCGCCATGGCAGTGGCTGGCACGCCATGCACCACGGCATGTTCTCCTGTGAGAATAATTTTACCGGGTGCTGAGGCGGCACGCATCAGCAGGGAATATATTCACGCTTATGCTGCGTGATAGCAGCAAGCCGGAACTGCCCTTTGGTGGAGTGAGGCATTTCCACGCTTTCACCCTGCTGAGGATCAGCATAGTGATACAACGACAGGTACTCGTCGTAATCAACTTCCTGGCGCTGCGCCAGCATCGCCTGATGCCGCGAGGTATGCAGATATGCCTGATAACCGGGTTGAATCTGGCCGGCAAAAAACTCGGCCACACAGCCAGAGCCATAGCTGAAAAAGGCAATGTTTTTACCACTGAGGTCATCCTGAAGATTATCCAGCAATGAACACAAACCGATATAGATAGACGCTGTATAGCTGTTACCTATGGCCTGATTGTAACGCAGGGTATCCGCTATCTGCAGCTCAATCTCTTCCGCTGTTAGCGCACAGTGATTCAGTTTGGCCAGATGCTGATGGGCTTTCTGAGCCATACGACTGAAGGGCAAATGATAACAAAAATAGCTGAAATCATTAAATTGCAGTGGACTGACCGCAGTGAAATTTTCCCAGGTTTTCTTCAGCGCCCGCAGATAGATCTTGGTGGAATATTTACCATCAACCAGTGCAGTAGTGCGATAGTTCGGTCGCCAGAAGTCCATCACGTCATCGGTATAATTGCCCACATCCGCCGACACACTGAGAATCCGCGGACTCTGGGTGATCAACATGGCAACCGCGCCACAACCTTGAGTGGCTTCACCAGGTGTATTCAGGTCATAACGGGCAATGTCCGAGGCGATAACCAACACCTTGCTTTGCGGTCGACGTGCAACCAGGGCACAGGCCATCTGCAAGGCGGCGGTGGCACTGTAGCAAGCCTGTTTCAGCTCAACTACACGGCAGTTAGCCTGCATACCGAGTAAACGGTGCACATAAACGCCAGCCGATTTCGATTGATCTATAGCGGTTTCAGTGGCAAACAGGATGGTGTCCACCGCGTCTGCTCCAACCCGCTCGATAATGGGCAGGGCAGCATTGGCCGCCATGGTGACAATATCTTCATCTGGCGCGGCCATGCCCATCTTTTCCTGACCGATTCCGGCATAGTACTTCTCAGGATCAGTCTGCTGTTTTTCAGCCAACGCCCTCAAATCCAGAAAATAGCTGGACGTATAAAAACTGATTTCGTCTATACCTACTGACATAGTCGGCTTCGTTCCTTAACGCTCTTCGACAATAAGCGCTTTGTTCCTGAACAGTGCAGCAGTATTTGGAATACCGAGCAGAAACATCGCTGTAACAAATTCACGGCGCAATTTTTGAATAGCTGCGACGACGGCATCGGCCGATTCCATCGCAGGCTGTAACAGGGGCGCTGCCACCCCGCAAAGCGAGGCGCCGAGTATAACAGATTTCGCCATATCAATCCCATCTCTGATACCACCGCTGGCAATCAATGTTGCGCTATCCAGAAAGGGTTCGGCCTGGCGCAATGCCAGCGGCGTCGGCAATCCCCAGTCCTGAAACTTGAGACCAATATCGGCCCCCTGATCCAGACGGCGGTGATGCTCTATGCGGCTCCAGGAGGTCCCCCCGGAACCAGCCAGATCAAAAAAACGAATATTTTGTTCCAGCCCTGCCTGAATATCAGCCGGAGACAGACCTGCCCCCACTTCTTTCAGAATAATGGGCACCTGTAAATACGACTGTAACCGGCCAATAGACTCGGTCAGACCGGTAAAATTGGTATCTCCTTCAGGCTGCACCGCTTCCTGCAAAGGATTCAGATGCAGGAACAGCGCATCCGCTTGCAGCACGTCAATCGCTTGCTGTATCTGGGTATTGGTCATACCGTAATTGAGCTGTACAGCCCCAATATTAGCAATCAGTACCGTGGTGGGTGCATAGCGGCGCAGTGCAAAACTCTCCCGAGCTTCCGGGGAACTGAACATCACCCGCTGCGAACCGACTCCCATAGCCACCTGGCAACGCTCGGCGGCCTCAGCCAAATTCTGGTTAATACAACGAACCAATTCGTGATCACCCCCGGTCATGGAGGAGATCAGCAAGGGAAAACTCAGCGTTTTGTTCAGAAAACGACAGCTGGGATCGATTTGAATCAGGGACAACTCGGGTAAAGCACGGTGAGTCAGTCTTATGCGGTCAAACCAGTTACCCTGACGATCGGTTAGCGCGTCCTGCTCTATTGCCCGGATATGTTCAATTTTACGGGTATTGGTCTGGTCGCTCATGGGCGTTCCAGCCGGATGTGTGCTTCCATCAACTCTCCCGGATTGGTCTGGGCACTCAGCAGCGACAGCTCACCACAAAGCACTGTTGCGGCGCAAATAGCGGCCAGACGGCGTGCATTTTCACCCGGCACACGGTCTTCACGGCAACCCAGTTTATGCAGATTCTCCTCGACAAAGTCTATGCCTTTGCCGTTACCGACGCTGCCAACGATCAAATTCGGCAAGGTACAGGAAAAATACAATGCATCATCTCTAACCTCGGCATGCACCACACCCTGAGACCCTTCAATAATATTAGCGGCATCTTGCCCGGTCGCCAGATAAAAACCTAGCAGCATGTTGGCATAGTGCGCATTGGCACTGCGTAGCCCACCGGCTATCAACGTTCCAATCAGATTTTTACGCACATTTAACTCAACCACTTTTTCCGGGGTGGTATTGAGTTTACGCTCACACAAATCTCTTGAGATGAGTATTTCGCTGACCACATATTTGCCCCGACCCAGAATACCGTTTACGGCCGTGGCTTTTTTATCAGAACAATAATTAGCAGAAATCGATGAGTAACGTAGCTGCGGGTAGTGATGCAAAATCCAGGGAATCAGCTTGTCAGCCGCATTTGTGACCATATTGTGACCTGAAGCATCACCGGTAGTGAATTCAAGCCGCAGGTAGATGAGATTGCCGACTATCTGACTGTGCATATCAATCAACTGGGCAAAACGACTGGTAGTGGCAACCACCTGATTCATGTCTGCTTTGCGCTGCAATATCGATTGCAACGCCTGATGTGCAACCATGGCATTATCAGCTTCCAACAGAATTGAGCGGGTCATACGCTCATCTATTACTGTAGTGAGGATGCCGTCTGTCAGTACAGAGACACGCGCACCACGACCCACTGAATGCCACAGAGGGGTTTCATAAGTTGCCAGCGGCACACTGATTTTTTCATCCAGAGTCTGGCCGGTGATTTTCAGGGGGCCTACCCAACGCATAGGGATGGGGGCCTGTAGAATTTTATGAGACTTCATAGATTCCCGAACCAAAGAAACGCGGAATTTTAGCCACCTGCTTCAGGTTATGCAATCTCTGCATCCCTGATCAGGTCGCTGAAACGTTCACTCAAACGCTGATAACGTTGCTGCTGTTTGTTACTTAGCGCACCATACTGCAGCTCTATGGCTATTTCGGCACAGCGTTTCAGCACTGTCAACTGACTCATATCCTTGCGCAGAGTTTCAATACCTGTCTGCAGCAGATTCAGTCCAACACCAGGATTCCCTGGATCAGCAAGCCAAGCCGATTCGAAAGACTCAAACGCTTCAACCAGCGCTTTTTGTCGAAACGACAGCATGCCCTTAAGGTTACTTTTACCCCACTCGACCGTCGACATGGAGCGTGACACCTCTTGCTTCAACTCAGCCGCCTGACTGGCGAAACGGGTAGACTCCAGACCATCAGCCAACAGGTCTGCCACACTTAACTGTGCTGCCAAGGGAATCTTGCGAAATTGAGCCAGTGCATCCCCTGCCGCAAAGTCAGCATTCTGATGTTCACCATTCTGCCGGTATATATCCGCTGCAATAAGACGCGCCCGAAAGCGTATCTGTGGATCTCCCAGGCAATCGTGTACCACCGACTCCAGTACCCGAATAGCTTCTGCAATAAACTCAACTGTTCGGTCCGGCTTGTCGGCTATCTGCTGCTGTATCACCCGTACCAGACCAAAATAATATTCCGGATTCTGCATGGCAGTATGACGAGCATGCAGTACCGCCTGGCGAAAACCATCAGCAGCCACATTCAACTCTTCAGCAAAGCCTGCCCGATTACCCAACTCACCCTGCAGCACTGATACTGAGGGTTGCAACATCACTGATTTTCGCAACAGCGTCACACACTGACTACGCTCACCCCGGAGCCAGTGGATACGCGCCATGACCAGAAAAGCCTCCTGACATACCTGTTGCGCTTCTATAACCTGTGTCATTTCAACCCGGGCCCGCTGATAGTCCGCCATATCATAAGCCACTAAACCAAGTGCGACCCGCACCCAGGGCTTATCATGCGCCTGGCGGATGCGTTCAAATACTGACAAGGCCTTTTTATACTGCTGCTGTTCCAGATAGATCAGCCCTTTGATACGAAAAATCAGCACACCCAATGCCGGAAACTGCTTCTGCAACTTCTCGCACTCTTCCAGGGCCTGGTCCCATTTGCGCTGATCTCGAAAAGCTTCAACACGCGCAATACAGCGTTTGATACGCAACTGCTTTTCCAACTGCGCTCTCAGCTTAAGCTGATCATAGGGCTTTGCCAGATAGCCATCGGCAGATAGCTCAGGAGACCCCATTAGCAGACTGAGCTTTTGCGGATCAACCACCAACAAAAAGCAAGTGGAATAGCTGGGTCGTCCGGCCGCTTTGAGCTCCTGAAGAACCTGCAAGCCGTTTTTTTCATCCCGGCCCAGGTCGTACACCAGCATGCACAAATCAACCTGCACCTCACTCAGCAGACTGGTTGCCATATTGACCGATGAAGCTACTTCGATTTTACGAAAGCCCATAGTGGTCAAAATCTGTCTAAGCTGCTCCAGCTCTTCCAGATTTTTTTCAACAATAAGTACTGTCTGATCAGAGAAAAGTGCTGCCATGGCCCAGATTTCTTAATAACTATCTGAAAAGTAGCATGAAAATTGGCCTAATTACCACTACTTGGCCATTTCTGCGAAGTAGCAAGGTATAAACATGCTTACGGTAAGGGTTCTCAGACAGGATTGCAGCAAACTAGCGCGGGTTAGCACCAACCAGGGGGCATATTCACAACCCCTGGTTGGTACCTGATGCTGATAGCAAATCAGAATTTTCTGCCTTTACTGGCAGCAATTCGCATACGCAAAGCATTCAGCTTGATAAAGCCTTCTGCATCTTTCTGATCATAGGAACCGGCATCATCTTCAAAAGTAGCAATACTTTCATCAAACAGACTGTCAGGTGAACGACGACCGACAACGCTGACACTGCCTTTATAGAGTTTCAGTCGTACATCACCATTTACATGACGCTGGGAGTAATCGATCATTTCCTGCAGCATCTTACGCTCTTCTGACCACCAGAAGCCGTTATAGATAACTTTGGCATAGCGCGGCATCAGTTCATCTTTCAGATGCGCCGCTTCACGATCCAGGGTCAAGGACTCGATAGCACGATGTGCTTTAAGCATGATGGTGCCACCCGGTGTTTCATAACAACCGCGTGACTTCATACCGACAAAGCGGTTTTCAACAATATCCAGACGACCGATACCGTTGGCGCCGCCGATTTTATTCAGCGTCTCCAGCACGGTTGCCGGACTCATGCGCTCACCATCGATAGCCACGATATCACCCTTTTCATAGGTGAGTTCAAGGTAAGTTGGCTGATCAGGCGCGGCTTCAGGATTGATGCTCCAGCGCCACATATCTTCTTCAGCTTCAGCCCAAGGATCTTCAAGAATGCCACCCTCATAAGAGATGTGCAGCAAGTTGGCGTCCATGGAGTAAGGTGATTTCTTTTTCTTGTTGCTGAAATCAACCGGAATATTGCGCTCTTCGCAGTATTTCATCAATGTTTCACGGGAGGTCAGATCCCATTCACGCCAGGGTGCTATCACTTTAACACCCGGCTTGAGGGCGTAGGCTCCCAGCTCAAAACGCACCTGATCATTACCCTTACCCGTAGCACCGTGGGAGATCGCATCGGCCCCGGTTTCGTTGGCAATTTCAATCAACCGCTTGGCAATCAACGGACGCGCTATAGACGTGCCCAGCAAGTATTCGCCTTCATAAATAGTATTGGCACGGAACATCGGGAAGACAAAATCACGCACAAACTCTTCGCGCAGATCTTCGATATAAATCTCTTTCACACCCAGCGCCTGCGCTTTGCTGCGCGCAGGTTCAACCTCTTCACCCTGACCCAGGTCAGCGGTAAAGGTAACTACTTCGCACTGGTAGGTATCTTGCAACCAGCGCACTATCACAGAGGTATCCAGACCACCGGAGTAAGCCAGAACAACCTTCTTGACGTCGGACATATTGATGCTCCCGATTTAACCAACTCCGGCTGTCTTGACCGGAGCCTGGCGACTAATAGATAAAACCCGATAATAACAGATTGCCGCAGGGCTTGCCTGTCAATCAGGACAGATGCGCTTTAAACGCTCAGTCTTTTTCAAGGCGAATAGTCACACGGCGGTTACGGGTACGATTTTCAGGGGTATCGTTGGCGACCACCGGATAACGGTCCCCATGAAAGCGGGTAATAATAGCATCTTCACTGACACCGCGGGAGACAAGATAACGGGTAACTTCCTCAGCACGGCGTTTGGACAAATCACGCAGCAACAAGCGTCGACCATTGTTATCGGTATGTCCATCAACAAAGATCTGTTGCACAGTATCATCGGTCAATACATATTGGGCAATCAGATCCAGACGCTCACGAGTCGCATCCGATAATTGATGCTCCGCCGTAGGAAAGAGTACAGCGGTTCGGGCTATTTGACGATAATTAACCGGCAGCAACCCAGTCAAACACCCCAGGTAATCCTGATAGGCTGAATGAAAATTCACCGACATAATACCAACTGACACAGCTTCTGATGCACCGAACCAGCGATCAGCACTGAACGTTGGCATCAGCCCTTCATGCAATGCGGCTAACATCTGCGTCGCTTGCTTACCCAACACCTGAATCTGTCCCTGACTGACGTCCATTTCGCCGATAAACCGGGGAGCATGGCCCGGTGACCAAGGCGCCGCTTGAGCAACCAGTCGTGCACGCCCGGAAAGTTGCTGAGTCTGTGCTGGCTGCAGCAGAAACTGCAAACCTTCTCCAGCCTCCTGTTCAAACACCGCATCCCCGAAAGCCGGGATAGACTGCGACAAACGACAAACAAAAGGAGAAGCCTCAATATCCCATTGTACCGCATCGACAGGTGCCATAAATGTCACAGCCTGAAGGGCCTGAAAAGGCAAACACAACAACAGAAACAATAGCGCTCGGCCAGGCATACAACTTTCAACCCTATAAAAGACAGTAACGAAGACTCTCTGTATTATCGGCAGAATACGCCAGGGCTTTACCTTGCATTTCACTCCGCCTCTCGCGACTGCTAGAATAACACACTATTAACATTACATAGATTAAGGATATGGCTTGACCCACTCAGTTGACAAGACTCTTATGGCCGATCGTTTCCGAGGCTACCTCCCCGTCGTCGTCGATGTTGAAACGGCAGGATTTAATTGCCGTACTGATGCGCTACTTGAAATTGCCGCTGTCACGCTGAGCATGGACGAGAACGGCTATCTGATGCCGGAACGTACCTACAGTGCCAATGTCATTCCGTTTGAGGGCGCTAACCTGGAGCAGTCAGCCCTGGCATTCACCGGTATTGATCCCTGGAATCCGGATCGGCAGGCGATTAGTGAAGCACAAGCGCTGGAAAATATTTTCAAACCCATCCGCAAAGCGATTAAGGCTCAGGGATGCAAACGTGCCATCCTGGTGGGACATAACGCCACCTTCGATCATAATTTCGTCAGCTGCGCGACGGAACGCCAAGGCATCAAACGCAATCCTTTCCATCCATTTTCAACCTTCGATACTGCGACATTGGCAGGGCTTGCCTGTGGTCAGACCGTACTGGCTAAAGCCTGTGAAGTCGCCGGGATAGATTTTGATAATCGCAGTGCGCATTCAGCCATTTATGACACTGAAAAAACTGCCGAGCTGTTCTGTATGATTGTGAACCGCTGGAAAGATATGGGGGGGTGGGATCTGGTACTGCAAACCCGTTGATTCGGAGTTGCAAGGCGGCAGCCGGACTAAAGTCCGGCTGCCGTTAAGAGAATCAAGCCTGGGGCTGCTCTTCTTCAGCTCCGGCAGCAGCGGCCTTAACCAGAGTTTCAAGCTCGCCGGTCGCACCCATTTCGCAAATAATGTCACAGCCACCCACTAGTTCACCGTTGATCCACAACTGCGGAAACGTTGGCCAGTTTGCATATTTGGGCAGCTCAGCACGAATGTCCGGATGCTCAAGGATATTCACAAATGCAAAACGCTCACCACAAGCCATCAGCGCTTCAGTAGCACGGGATGAAAAGCCGCATTGAGGAAAGCGCGGGGTACCTTTCATATAAAGCAGAATTGTATTGGATTCAATCTGCTCTTTAATCACATCGACAACACTCATTGAAGCACCTATTTTCTGTAAAACTCACATTCGGTATCAGGCTGGCGGAACATACTTAAGCCTCACCTGCATAATCAGGCATTATATCCGACAAAAAAGTCAGGTAAAATTCACACCTCTGATTACAAATATACGGGCTCAGGCTGAGAATTCAATCTGTTTTACGCAGATAATACCCGCCCACCCACAAAGTGAATTGCTAAAACCTGAGGATAAGCCTAGAATAACTCTTTTTTTGGCAGCTCTGGCTGCCTTTTTGCGTTGTAGGGAGAGAAGCTGAATGGCCATACAACCACTGATGAATACCTATAATCGTCTATCCGTTGCCTTTGACCATGGTCAGGGCGCGTGGATCTATGACACAGATGGACACAAGTACCTGGATGCACTTAGCGGCATTGCCGTTACCGGGCTTGGACATGCGCATCCTGCTGTCACTGAGGCTATCTGTCAGCAAGCTGGTAAACTGATTCACTGCTCTAACCTTTACACTATTCCGCTGCAACAAGAGTTAGCTGAAAAACTCACACAGGTATCCGGCATGGATAATGTGTTTTTTGGCAACTCGGGTGCAGAAGCTAATGAAGCAGCCATCAAGATTGCGCGTCGTTACGGCCACAGTCGCCAGATCGATAAACCCGCCATCATTGTTATGGAAAACTCTTTTCATGGCCGCACCCTGGCAACGCTAAGCGCTACCGGCAACCGTGCCACTCAGGCAGGCTTTGAACCTCTGGTCAGCGGTTTTATCCGCGCTCCCTTCAACAACCTGGAAGCGGTCAAGCAGATTTTGCGCAGCAATAACGATGTTGTCGCTATCATGGTAGAACCTATCCAGGGTGAAGGCGGCATTCAGGTACCGGACAATAGTTATCTGGAAAACCTGAGAGCCATTTGCGATGAGCACGATCTGTTGTTGATCCTGGATGAAGTACAAACAGGTAATGGCCGTACAGGTCGCTACTTTGCCTACCAGCACACCAGCATCATGCCCGATGTAGTCACCACAGCTAAAGGCCTGGGTAATGGTTTTCCTATCGGTGCCTGTCTGGCTCGCGGCAAGGCCGCTGAAATTTTCGGGCCAGGCAATCATGGTACAACCTATGGCGGCAACCCACTGGCTTGTGCGGCAGCACTGGCGGTTATCAATACCATTGAACAGGATAAACTCTGCCAGCACGCTGCATCCTTGGGACAGTATATTCTCGACAGCTTCCATATCCAGCTGGCTGATAAACCCTATATCAAGGAAATTCGCGGCAAAGGGTTGATGATCGGTATCGAACTGAAGGATGCTGGCACAGAGCTGGCGGTACTGGCCAAAGTCAAAGGTGTGTTGCTGAACATTACCGGCGGCGGACGCGTTGTTCGACTACTGCCACCGCTGATCATGAATCAGAGTGAAGCTGATTTACTGGTCAATACGGTTTCCAGCCTGATACGCATCTACGCTGGCGAAGACTCCACCGACTGATTAACCAATAAAAACTGACTCAGGGACTGGCAGCCTGACTGCCGCATATGACATTATGAGCACCAGACACTTTCTGACACTGCTGGATCTGACACCTGTTGAACTGAAACAGTTGATCCACCGCGCAATAGAATTAAAGCAATTGCGTAACAACGGCACGCTTTATCAGCCGCTGAAAAACCGCGTTATGGCGATGATTTTTGAAAAAGCCTCAACACGTACCCGTGTATCTTTCGAAGCGGGTATGGCGCAGTTTGGTGGGCATGCGATGTTTCTATCTTCACGGGACACCCAACTCGGGCGCGGTGAACCGGTAGCCGACAGCGCCAGAGTTATCTCCTCAATGGTCGATATTGTCATGATCCGTACTTTCAGTCATGACCTGATCACAGAGTTTGCAGCCAACTCCTCAGTTCCGGTCATCAATGCCCTGACCGATGACTACCACCCTTGCCAGTTACTCGCCGATATGCAGACCTTCCAGGAACTACGCGGTGATATACAGGGGAAAACCGTCGCCTGGATAGGTGATGGCAACAACATGTGCCACTCCTATATCAATGCGGCACGTCAGTTTGACTTCAAGCTGAATATTGCTTGCCCCGAAGGCTTTGAACCGAATACCGACCTGGTCAGCCGCAATAGTGACCGGGTCACTGTGATGGAAGCACCGGAGGCCGCTGTCGAAGGTACACACCTGGTGGTCACCGATGTCTGGGCCTCGATGGGCCAGGAAGATGAACAGCGCCAGCGCATGCGTGAATTTCGCGGCTACCAGGTTAATCCGGAATTGATGGATCTGGCCGCTGATAATGCTTTATTCATGCATTGCCTACCCGCCCACCGTGGCGAAGAAGTCAGTGAAACAATGATGGATGATCCACGTTGCGTCGCCTTCCACGAAGCGGAGAACCGCCTGCATGCACAGAAAGCGCTGATCGAGTTTTTATTACGCGACTTAATCAGTTGATATCAAGCACCCGGAACCCTCTTGGCTTTCGGGTGCTAATGACGTTCATCGGGCCCATTGCACAAAAACTCTTGCAGACGTTCGGCTGATAACGGACGGGAAAAGTAATATCCCTGCCCATAATCGCACCGTGCCGACTTGAGCAATTCTTTTTGTTCCCGTGTCTCAATCCCCTCAGCGACTACCTGAATACCCAGCTTATGCGCCATGACAATCATGGCTTCACACAGCGCCAGATCATTTGAATCCGGTTGCAGATTTCTGACAAAAGACCGATCTATTTTTAAAAAATCGATATCCATTCGCTTAAGATAAGCAAGCGACGAATAACCTGTACCGAAGTCATCCAGTGCGACCTCCATACCAGCATCACGGATTAACAGCAGGCAATTTTCGATATCAGCTGAATTTTCCATCAGCATACCTTCAGTGATTTCCAATGAAATAGTTTTGGAACTCAGGCAACGCTCACGCAGATAATCAATCCAACTGGAAATCCGATGCGTGTCATCACGGTATTGTACCGGAGATGTATTAATACTGATTTGAAAAGGACGCTGTAGTAACGTTTGCCAGGCTTCAGATTTACTCACCGCTTCACGAAAGACCCAATCACCTATTTCGGAAATAAGCCCGGTCTCTTCTGCAACAGGAATAAATTCTGCTGGACTCACCAACCCCAGTTGCGGATGCTGCCAGCGAATCAGAGCTTCTACCTTTGACAGCCTGTCATCAGTCAGACTCACGATTGGCTGATATTCCAAAAACAATTGCTCAGCCGATAATGCATTACGCAAGTCCTTAGCCAATTGCATCCGCCGCTGAGCAGTCAGTTGCATAGCTTCAGTAAAAAACTGATAACGCCCCCGTCCGGTCACTTTTGCGCTGAACATCGCCTGATCAGCATTTTTTAATAACTCCCACGGATCATTGCCATCCTCCGGGCAGAAGGTGACCCCAAAGCTGACCGAGGTAAAAATATCTTCACCTCCCAGTTCAAAAGGCTGTTCAAATGCACTACGTACCTTCATAACCAACTGTTCAACGCTGACCTGATCTGTCAGACCAGTCAATAACAGAGCAAACTGATCGCCACTAAAACGCGCCACCATATCGGTTGTACGCACCAAGGTTTTCAGACGCTCAGCCACCAGAATAAGCAGGTCATCACCCAGCTTATGCCCCAGGGTATCATTGATCTCTTTAAACCCATCCAGGTCCATAAAAATCAATGCCAACCCCTGACCAGTGCGACTGACACGATTTATTTCCTGCTCCAGCCGCAAGGTCAATAACTGCCGATTGGGCAAATGGGTCAACGAGTCATAATTGGCTTGACGCCAGATCAACTCCTCACTCTGCTTCTGCCGGGTAATATCGGAAAAAATCGCAATGCGCCGAAACACATCACCCTGATAGGTGTAGGCTGTATGTATCGACAGCCACTTGGGATACACCTCGCCATTTTTACGCCGATCTAAAATTTCACCCTCCCAACTCCCTTGGGTATTGAGGCTATGCCACATGGCCTCATAGAAAGCGGCATCATGATAGCCTGAACTCAGCAGAGAAGGTCGACCACCGATCACTTCATCTGCGTTATAGCCGGTTACTTGGGTAAAAGCAGGATTGACGCTGAGTATTACCCCTCTGGGATCGGTGATCATAATGGCTTCACGCGCGTATTCTCTGACCAACTCGGCTAACTGCAGGGTTTCGTTTACCTCTTTGGTTTCAGCCTGGTAAAAAATATAGCCGCGCAGTCGTAGCAAACGCCCTTGCGCATCCCACTCCGGCATACTGAAATCTTTTACCGAACAGTAACAACCGGAATGACACATAAGCCGGTATTTCTGCTCAAAATAACTGGTTTTTTGTGTCAGATAACGCGCCACTTCGGCCTCGACCCGTGGTAGATCATCAGGATGAATCAAGCCAGCATAAGGTTGCCTTCTCTGAACCAACTCAGATGCTACGTAACCTAATACCTCTTCAACATTGTCTGACACATATTCTATCGGCCAGCCTTGCTGCGAAGACCACACAAATAATGCAACTGGACCACCCGAAAATAGTTCGAATATTTTGTCCTGATACTGCCCTGCAACGATTGAAGAATCCACATTTCACCGGTTAGTTGTTATATTCCCACACAAAAAATACAAGAAAACACTGACGCAGGTCAACTCAAACAGCAAAGAAACATGCTATGCACTGCAAAACAGCACACGCCCACCATTAAAATAAACTAATTTAGCAGTTTATGCATTTATTTATATGCGCGTAGTGGGAACACATGACACGATCTTTCACGAATCATCAGTGCCATTTGCTCGACTGTCAGCACCTCGCTGACATCTCACCAGATCTGCTGGCGAGACGGATCGAGCGCTCATGGACTCACCCTATTGGCACCGGTGAGGAATTTCACCCTGCCCTGAGAATTATATGTTTTGATTTAACCTCCGTTAGAGTTTGCTGCCTTCAGCCGTTATACTCAGTGACCGCTGTTTTCTAATAAACAGGTATATGCTTGATCACAACATCCTCTGCATGGCAGATTTGCGTATTATCCGTTAATCCTCTGCATGGAATTGGGCATGCTCCGCAAAAGCAAATCTACCAGGCAAATCCTTGTAAACCCATCCAATGGATCAGCGGCTTACGCCAGTTTAAGATCGTATCGTATGCGATATTGCACCATATCTTCGATCGTTAGCACGGGCATATTGTGCGAGCAAGCAAATGCGACGATTTCCGCAGCATTTGCCATGGTGCCATCGGAGTTAGTAAGCTCACACAAGACACCTGAAGGTAATAACCCAGCCATTTGCATCAGATCCACTGTCCCTTCCGTATGACCTCGACGCGCCATCACGCCACCCTTACGAGCACGCAGCGGAAACACATGACCTGGGCGAGCTAACTCTTCAGGCTTGGCATTGGGATTGATTGCTGCTTTGATGGTGGTGACACGGTCTTTGGCTGACACGCCAGTGGTTACACCATGGCGCGCTTCAATCGAGACGGTAAATGCTGTCTGATTCTGACTGTCATTAGCCTGCACCATCGGTGGCAAATCTAATTGATTGGCTTGTTCATCGGTCAAACACAAGCAGACGATGCCACTGCATTCACGAATCATCAGTGCCATTTGCTCGACTGTCAGCGTTGCTGCTGAATAGATAATATCACCTTCATTCTCACGACTTTCATCATCGAGTAATAATACCCCACGGCCTTCACGTAAGGCTTGTAGCGCATTTTCAACACGAGTGATTGAGTCGCCAAACTCGGCAAGTAAAGATAACTGATTCATGGCTTACTCCTAATAATGACCAGAATCAGGGCGGCTATGAGGCAAAACGAAATGCACCAACCAGGGCGTAGGGACAAGCCCACATCCGCAAAGGTTGATGTATACCTAAACATATTGAAGATGCTGGTAGGCGAGGCGTTAAGTGAATCAGTTCCTATCGGTATAGATCAACACTGCGATTGGGATACCCGAACCTGGTCAACACCACTGCAATTTCAAATTGGACAGGCATATTTGTCATTCTCTCTCATCCGGACTGTAACCGTCGGCTCTGGCCTCTCACCAGATCTGCTGACCTCGACGAATCGAGCGCTCGTGGGCTCACCCTATTAGGTATACCACCGGTGGGGAATTTCACCCCGCCCTGAGAATTATATGTTTTGATTACTTACAGTAATCGTAAGGGGAGTGTAGTCTCCCGCTTACTGGCGGTTATGATAATACTTTGTATACGTATTGCAAAGTGTACACATCTCATGCATAACGACTGAAAATTCCACATTTCCCCAATTGGTTAGTACATTGCTAACAGAGTCATGTCATCATCCAACGTTTAAAATGATCCTCCGCTAGAGCTTGCTGCCTTCAGCCGCTATACTCAGTGACAGCTGTTTTCCAATAAACAGGTATATGCTTGATCGCAACATCCTCTGCATGGCGGATTTGCGTAACCGTTAATCCCCCTGCATGGAGTTGGGCATGGTTGAAATTCGTCATCTGAAAACCCTGACAGCGTTGCGCGATGCTGGCAGCCTGGTGGAAGCGGCAGAGCGCGTGCATCTGACTCAATCGGCCCTGTCACATCAGATTAAAGACCTGGAAGAACGCCTCAACTGCTCGCTGTTTATTCGTAAAACCAAACCTATCTCCTTTACCGCCGCAGGCAAGCGCCTATTGGTACTTGCTGATGAACTTCTGCCAATGATTCGTAATGCCGAGCGCGATATTGCCCGACTGGCTGGCGGTGAAGTGGGACGATTGAATATCTGTATTGAGTGCCACAGTTGTTTTGACTGGCTAATGCCTACGATCGACCACTTTCGTCAGAACTGGCCGGAAGTGGAAATGGATCTGAGCACCGGCTTCAGCTTCCAACCCTTACCCGCGCTTAGTCGTGGTGACCTGGACCTGGTAATTACTTCGGACCCGGAACCCCGCAATGGCATTACCTACCTGCCCTTATTCAGCTATGAATCGGTATTGGTCATCAGCAAGCAACACCCGCTGACTCGTAAAAAACAGATACAACCGGGCGACCTCTGTAACGAAACACTGATCACTTACCCGATCGATCATGCCCGCTTGGATATTTTCAGTCGCTTTCTCGACCCTGCCGGTAAAGAGCCTAAACAAACCCGCACGGCGGAACTGACTGTGATGATCATGCAACTGGTCGCCAGTGGCCGCGGTGTATCCGCTTTACCCAACTGGGCCATTCATGAATACCTGGAGAACGACTATATTGCTGCTCGTCCACTAGGAGAGAAGGGGTTATGGTGCACCCTCTATGCTGCCATTCGCAGTGAGCAGGCTGAGGCCGAATTTATGCTGGATTTTCTGGATACCGCCCGCGATATCACCTTTCGCAACCTGAGCGGAATTAAAACCGCCTGACGCTTGTTTCTCTGTGTCAAAGCCTTAAACTCTTGGGTTTACGTTTTGACCACACAGAAGAGACACTATGGAAAACTGGACCCTCGACAGCTGGAGAAACAAACCCATCGTTCAACAGCCTGTTTATCCTGATCAGGATGAGCTGGCGGCCGTTGAGCAACTGCTCGGCAATTTTCCGCCACTGGTATTCGCTGGTGAAATCCGTTCACTGACCCGGTCACTGGCCAAAGTATCGGCTGGCGAAGCCTTTTTGCTGCAGGGAGGCGACTGCGCCGAGAGTTTTTCCGAGTTCAGTGCCAACAAGATTCGCAACACCTTTCAGGTGCTGTTGCAGATGGCGGTGGTGATGACCTTTGCTGGCAGTAGCCCGGTAGTCAAAATAGGTCGGATTGCCGGTCAGTTTGCCAAACCCCGTTCAGCCGGTACCGAAACAATAAATGGTATTGAGCTACCCAGTTACCGCGGCGACATCATCAATGATATCGCCTTTAATGCCACTGCACGTCAACCTGATCCCAAACGACTCATCGCGGCTTACCATCAGTCCGCCTCGACACTGAACCTGCTACGCGCTTTTGCTAGCGGTGGATTTGCCGATCTGCACCAGGTTCACCGTTGGAACCGTGGCTTTGTCGACAAGAGCCCACAAGGGCAGAAATACCAGCACCTGGCGGAACAGATCACACAAACACTGGCGTTTATGGATGCCTGTGGCATTAACTCACAGAACACCCCGCAGCTGCATGAAACCTCACTCTATACTTCACACGAAGCCCTACTGCTGAACTATGAGCAAGCCCTGACCCGTCAGGACAGTTTGACCGGTGACTGGTACGACTGCTCGGCGCATATGCTCTGGATCGGTGATCGTACCCGCCAGCCGGACCATGCCCATGTCGAGTTCCTGCGCGGTGTGCATAACCCCATTGGCATCAAAATCGGTCCCAGCACCCAGTGCAATGATTTGCTGAAACTGCTGGATCAGCTGAACCCAGGTCGTATTCCTGGCCGCATCACCCTGATTGCGCGCATGGGCGCCGAGAAAATCACTGAACTTCTGCCACCGATTGTGCGCGAGATTAAGGCTTCCGGCCATCCGGTGGTCTGGAGTTCCGATCCGATGCACGGCAATATCATGAAGGCCTCAAGCGGTTACAAAACCCGCAGTGTTGATGCCATTCTGAAAGAGATGCAAGGCTTCTTTGAAGTTCACCGTGCAGAGGGAACTCATGCGGGTGGCGTGCACTTTGAAATGACTGGCGACAATGTGACCGAGTGCATCGGTGGTGCTTTTCAGATCACCGAAGAAGGTCTGGCTGATCGCTACCATACCCATTGCGATCCACGCTTGAACGCTGACCAGTCACTGGAACTGGCTTTTTTGATTGCAGATACACTCAAGGCAGCACGAGGTTAAGATGGAAAAACTGCTGACACAGCTGCTACAACATGATGATAATCGTCTGCGCATTTTTGATATGGGTCGTCGCATCAGCAAACTGCCGATCGACACCTTTACCCGGGTCGAGCAGAACCGTATCCCCTACCCCTTGCCTTTTTTACACCATGCCTGGGTAGGTTTACTACTCTGGAATCCATCGGCAAAAGATCAGAATCTGATCTGGTTTCTAAAGTTACCACTGGATGAGCAAGGCTATCTGATACAGGCAGCGCGTGATGATATCGTCAATCGCCTGCTGCAAAATGCTATCGATCCACAGTCTGAGCAGGATGCGCTGAAAGACAACCCCTTTGCCTTCACCCCCGATCAGGAAAAGATGGCCAGTTTTCATGCACTGGCCAGCTGCACACTGAAAACTCCGGCCTCACGTTACTATGAAGATGTGCAACAGTACCTGGCGGGACAGTTGGACAGGGATTACTGGAGCAATCTGGGACTGCAAGGACTGGCAGACTATGTTATGCGTCTGGATCAGGGCGATAATACGAACCAGCTGTGCAAGTGCATAAGCCAGTTGCCAGAGCCCTTGTTGTTGATGCTGGCCCGGCTGTTGGAACATACTCAGCCCAATCCAGCGCTGCAACAGCGCTTAGCGGATCATCTGCTGCAGTTATTGCAACACGCTGACACACCACCGGAATTAATTGCTGCATTAATTCGCAGCCTGTGCGGCGGCAGTGACAAGATCCGTGATCAGGCTATTGACGCGGTGTTAGCCAGCCCCTATGCACTGGAAGCTGAAGTGATTGTAGCACTGGCAACTCGCTGCCATACCAGCCTTAATCAACCCCAGCGGCTGCAGCGGTTTCTGGAACAACTGGCCGCGGGTAAAGCCGGCCAGTTGGGTTTCAACCGCATCCTCAGTGACTTGATGTTTCTTGCTGACCTGCGCCCGCGTATTCTGGAAGCGTTTCGTGACCCCAATCGTAGTGAGCAGCTTAGCCAGGCCATCGGAGAGATGCTTGGTTCAGGCTTTTCCACCACTGGTCACGCCCATTGAGGTATCCGCTGGCAACTGCAGGTTCAGGCCCATGGCCTCGACCTGCAGTTGCGCATCCGCGCGTAAACGTTCGCGGATGCGAGTGCCCAAGGGTTTAGTCATGTAATACAGCAGGCTTTCCGGCAATTGGTGTTCAGTTGCGAAGGCCTGAATAAAACGCGCGGTGGTATTGTCCTGCTGATCACTGATTGCCTTGGGAATCGGCTGCTCCAGTGTTTCACCCCGGCGCACCCGCTGACAGAATAGATCGTAGGCATAACCGAATTCAGGCAACACCTGTCCTTGCTCTTCAGCGCGCAAACGGAACCAACCGGTTTCCTTACCCGCCAGATAAACTGCCACATGGCTCCAGCTATGTGCCAGCGGATCCGCCGCATACTGGCAGGCTTCCTGATAAGCAGCATAGGGTGCAGGCAAGCCAAAATCACCATTAATGCTCCGTAGAATCGTCAGAAATTCTGATACTGTTGGCATCCAGGCCAGGGTTTCCTTGCAACGATTGACCGCAGCTACCAGGTCGGCTTCCGCATAGCCGCGCAGACTCAACGCCCACTCCCGCTTGGCCAGACGGATCTCATTCTGAGTTTCAAAACAGCTTTTGAACTTGTGGCCGTAGATCGCCATAAAGCGGGCGAAAATCATATTCACATGGGCTTTGGTTTCAAGCGGTATGTCGGTAATGCGGCTTTCATCGGCCGCATAGTCGTCACCAATCGGTGTCCTTGATGTCCATGATGGCCGCGGTAACCCGTTTTCTGTTTTCGCGAGTATCTCTTCGGGTGTTTTCATTCAATTGACCTGCCGGTTGCTGTTCATGTGTTCTGGGGGCGGCATCACGAGACTGCTTTTTGACCCATTCTCGCTTGACCCAACCCAGAAACTTCTGATCCCAGTTGGTTTCCTTGCGATCTTTATCCAGCCAGTAAAGTACAAATTCATCCAGACAGTGGGTCGAAAAAGCCTCAGGTATGCCCTGACGCGCGAGCATATCATGGAAAGCAGGCCCGGGAGCCCAACCCATTGTCATCGGAATCAGGCGCTGATTACGCTCTTCATGCCAATCGAAAATCTGCTCTAGTTCATCCTTATGACGGCGCCAGCCTGACGTACCGCCAAACACCGGCGCTGGCCCACGCTGTCGACCCTTAGCGGCTGGAACGGGTGCTGAGACCGGTGGCGTATCATAAACTGGCAGGGAGCGTGCGGCAGGTGCTGGCGGTGGAGCCTGCTCAGACGCTGGAACTGGCTGGTTTGGCTGAGCTGGCTGCTGTGCAACCTGCTGACGTGTTATTTTCAGTGTGCCACCCTGAGCACGCTCAACTTGCAATAACGCCTGATCCTCCAGGCTATCCAGGGTCAGGTAAAAATGTGCTTCGCTCCAGAATGGCGTCAAGACTTGCCAGTGGCCGGGAGGTAACAACAATCCTTCTTCGCCCGGGGACCGGGCTCCTACATGATTGGCATTACTGTTGTGGGAGCTCGCTCCGCGAGCGATGGTTTTATCGCCCGGGGACCGGGCTCCTACAACGCCGGGTTCGTCCGGGGACCGGGCTCCTACGCCGAGATAATGAAACTGTTCATTGAGCAGGCTTAACAAAATAGCTTCGTCTGCTCCGTAACGCTCGGCCATCGACGGATAAAATAGTATCGGTTTTTCAGGGAACAAGTTGCTCATAAACGCTCAACTAACCAGCCGCAATTAACCATCATTGGCAAAATCTTCCACAGCACGCAACACATCAGCACGTGAAATCATGCCGATCAGTTTACCGGCTTTAACAACCGGCAGACAACGACGTCCTTTATCAATAAAAGTTCTGGAGACAAATATAATATCCGCATCATGCCTGATGGTATCCACATCCCGCGACATGTAGTCTCCCACCTTGCCGCCACTGCCCATTTCTTCTTCATGATAGGTTTGGCTGAGAATGGCACGCAAGCCATCCACTTCCGAGAGCAGTCCTACAAGATCCCCGTCAGCATTGACTACCGGAGCGGCTGACAGTTTGTATTCACGCAGAACCATCAAGGCACGAAAAAGATCCATTTCCGGAAAAAAAGAGACCAATTTACCCGCCATATAATCCTGAGCTTTAACAGATCTATGCATTGTCGTTATCCTCTGTTGGCCGACTCTTCAAGACAACTTTGTATTTGTCCCGTCTAATTGTAAGTGTAGCGTATTTTTTAAAGAGCCCGACGTAATGTCGGACGGATCAGGCAAACACAATGGTTTTATTGCCGTGCACCAGCACCCGATCTTCGAGATGCCAGCGTAACCCCCGCGCTAACACCGCTTTTTCTACATCACGTCCGAGCCTGACCATTTCTTCAGGGTGATCACGGTGACTGATCCGAGTGACATCCTGATCAATGATCGGTCCGGCATCCAGATCCTCGGTCACATAATGACAGGTGGCCCCGATTAACTTAACCCCACGTTCATGGGCCTGATGGTAAGGGCGCGCCCCGGCGAAAGACGGCAGAAAGCTGTGGTGGATATTGATAATACGGTGCGGAAAATGGGCACACATACCCGCTGGCAATATCTGCATATAGCGTGCAAGAACCACGGCATCGGCATCATGCTCCAGAATCAGTTTTTCCACCTGATTAAAGTGTGCCTGTTTATTATCAGGATCGACCGGCACATGATGGTAAGGAATACCATGCCATTCCACCATGCTGCGCAGCTTGTCATGATTAGAAATCACACAGGGTATTTCACAGAAAAGTTCATCACTATGGTAACGATACAGCAAGTCAGCAAGGCAGTGTGACTCGCGACTGGCCATCAATACTATCCGCTTGGGCCGATTGGAATCCTGTATTTCCCAATCCATACTAAAAGAATTGGCGATGGGTGTAAAAGCTTCTTTCAGCGCGTCCAGGCTAAAGGGTAAAGTCGCTGCACTGATTTCCACACGCATAAAAAAGCAGCCTGAGACTGGGTCAGAGTGCTGGTTAGCATCCGCAATGGAGCCACCGTGACTGGAGATGAAGTTACTGACCATTGAGACAATGCCCACCCGATCCGGACAGGAGAGTACCAATCGAAAACGGCGTTCCATGATTTAAAATTCCCGCAAATTAAACACGCGCATATCTTAGCAGGAACAACCGCAACAGCGAACCTTCCGTTATGGCCTGGATCAGTTTTCACGCTGATAAAGTAATTCCGTTTCAATAGCACTCAGAAAATCGCCCTGCTGCACCCCCCCGATTTTGTGAGTATACCAGACCACCTCCACCTGTCCCCAACGGGTGAGTATATCCGGGTGGTGACCGATCGACTCAGCAAAGGCGCCAACACGATTAGTAAAAGCCAGCGCGCTGGCAAAGTCGGGAAAACTGAATTCACGCTTCAGCTTAAGCTCATCCGTGTCATTCATCAGGGTCCAGTCCGGAATAACGCGCATCTCAGATTGAGCTTGTTCGGCGCTAAGCTTTGGCGCATCGCTTCTACAGAAGTTACACTGTTGATCTTTCATTAGACTCTCCTCGTTGTATTGATTGCCCTGGTTGCGTTGCTAACCTCTGTGAGGTCGTCTTTACTAAAGGATAAATTCGGTATCTACTTTCATTTAACCGGCATTGTTTTCTATATTGGTGCCATTTGGATAAAGGATAGTTCCTCAATATGAATTTTGTACCTGAACGCATGGCACCCTTGCGAGCCCGTCGCATGGGCATTGATACACACCATGAGCCGACACTTTACTTGCGTGCTGAAAGCCCGGTATGCCGGTCCGAAGGCTTCGAAAGCCTATCGCGCATTCTAGCAAGCAGTCATGCCGATAAATGCATCATTGCCTCTTTGAACATCATCACCAGCGATCTGATCAGTGATGATGAGGTGGGCTTCTCAGAGGTCGCATGGCGCCGTTTCAAAGTCGAGCCTGGGGCACCGGTGTGGTTATCCCACCCTCGCCCGATAAACTCTCTGTCGCACGTGCGTGCCAAGGTTTATGGGCACCGCCTGAGTGATGCGCAATTCAGTGACATTATCACCGATATTGTTGACGGTCAGTACGCTGAAGTACATTTGGCAGCATTTATCACCGCTTGCGGTGATGACAAGCTCGATGATGAGGAAATCACCTCGCTCACGCGTGCCATGGTTGACTCTGGTAGCCGAATTGACTGGAAATTGCCGGTGGTACTGGACAAGCACTGCGTCGGTGGGTTGCCAGGTAATCGCACCACACCCATTGTGATTTCCATATTGACAGCCTGCGGCATCACCATACCAAAAACCTCATCCCGCGCTATCACCTCCCCTGCAGGGACTGCAGATACCATGGAAACCCTCACCAATGTCAGCCTGTCACTGGATCAAATGCGTGATGTTGTCAGGCGTGTCGGTGGATGCCTGGCCTGGGGTGGTTCAGTACGTCTTAGTCCGGCTGATGACCTATTGATACAAGTGGAACGTGCTCTGGATATCGACAGTGAGGGGCAGTTAATTGCGTCCGTACTGTCGAAAAAAATTGCGGCGGGTGCTACGCATGTGCTGATCGACATTCCGGTCGGACCGACGGCCAAAGTGCGCAGCCAGGAAGCTGCCGATAAGCTTGCCGCCAGTTTTGAAGCCGTGGCTGCCAATCTTGACCTGAAAATCCGGGTACTATTCACCGATGGCTCACAACCTGTTGGTCATGGTATTGGGCCAGCCCTGGAAGCCAGGGATATCCTGGCGGTGCTTCAAAACCTGGCTGATTCTCCCAGCGATCTTCGTGACAGAGCCGTGCTGATTGCTGGCGCCATGCTGGAAATGGTCAAAGACCTGGCACCAGATGAAGGAATTGATCTGGCGATGAAAACATTGATTTCAGGGGCTGCCTGGAACAAATTCATGGCTATCTGTGCTGCACAGGGCGGCATGAAGACCCCACCCCTAGCTCCTTATCGTTATGCCCTGATTGCCAAAGCAAGCGGCATAGTGACTAATATAGATAATCGCCAGCTATCCAAAGTTGCAAAACTTGCCGGAGCACCTGCCGATCCAGCTGCAGGCGTTGATATGCATGTACATCTGGGGCAGCCAGTGACTGCCGGAACCCCTCTGCTGACTATTCATGCAGAGAGCGTTGGAGAACTGAACTACGCGGTGGACTATCTCGGTGAGCATACCGATATTATCTGTTTAGGCGCCGAACGCAGAGACAAGGAAAAACATTGATGACTACACTCTTCTACAACCTCGACTCAGATGCGGCACTGGCTGCACAAATTTGCACAACCTTGTCGGCTGAAGCTGGCACGCTGGAAATGCGCCACTTCCCGGATGGTGAAAGTTATGTGCGTATACATGATTCCTGTCAGAGCCGCCCCTGTGTGGTGTTCTGCAACCTGTTCCATCCTGATAACAAGCTGCTGCGCTTACTGTTTCTGGCGGACACGTTACATGAACTGGGAGCCAGCCAGGTTATACTGGTGACCCCCTATCTGGCGTATATGCGCCAGGATAAACGCTTTCATGAGGGTGAATGCGTCAGTTCAGTGCCGTTTGCACGATTACTGTCACAGGCATTTGACGGATTGATTACCATTGATCCCCATCTGCATCGCTATGCCAGTCTATCGGAGATCTACACAATACCAACCGAAGTGGTGTCAGCGGCCCCCTTGATTGCCACCTGGATCCAGCAGCACATTGCCAATCCTGTGCTGATCGGACCAGACAGTGAAAGTGAACAGTGGGTGTCTCATGTTGCCGAACTGGCCAACGCCCCCTTTCAGATATTAGAGAAAGAGCGCTTTGGTGATTACCAGGTGTCCGTTTCCCTGCCGGAACTGGCCCCCTATCACGACCACCAGCCGGTACTGGTTGATGATATCATTTCCAGTGGCCGCACCATGCTGGAAACCATTGCTCACCTGGATCGAGCCGGACTGCCACGCACCACCGCGATAGGGGTGCATGGTATTTTTGCCGGTAGTGCCTATGCACAATTAAGTGAGAAAGCACAGGTAGTCACCACTGACTGCATTCCACATATCAGCAACCAGATTGAGACCAGTGGTGCGCTGGCAGCCACTATCCGCCAGCTACAGGCAGACCTTTCCAAGTCGTAAACCCATTCAGGATCCACTATGACAAACCCAACCCTTGAGTTACTCAAACAACACCGTTCCATTCGCAAATTCACTCAGCAGACAATTTCACCTGACTGGATCAATGCAATTATCGAAGCAGGACAGGCGGCAGCCACCTCCAGCTTCATTCAGGCCTGCACAGTGATTCAGATCACCAATGAACACAAGCGCGAACAGCTGGCGGAATGTGCCGGAAACCAGGCTTACGTCGCCACGGCTCCGGTATTTATGGTGTTCTGTGCCGATATGCAACGACACAAACTGGTGTGTGACATGCACCAGGCTGATATGTTGAGTGGCTTCACCGAGCAGTTTATTACCGCAACGGTGGACTGCGGGCTGTTTGCCCAAAACTGTGCCATAGCGGCCGAATCCCTGGGACTGGGCGTCGTTTATATTGGCGGCCTTCGTAACCAGATAGCACGGGTTTCCGAGTTGCTGGGGCTGCCTGAACTGGTCTATCCGGTGTTCGGCATGTGTATCGGCTATCCGGACCAGGACCCGGAAACCAAACCACGCTTGCCTCTCTCTGTAGTGTTAAAACAGGATGTCTATGATGACAGCACAGATGCTGACAGTATTCGTGAATATGATCTAAGGGTCAGAGAGTACTATCGCAGCCGCACAGGGGGTACCAAGGAGATGAGCTGGAGTGAGCAGATTTCCGGTATGCTGGTAAAAGAGGCGCGTCCACACATGCTCGATTTTCTGCACAGCAAAGGCTTTCTAAAACGCTAAAACCTCTGGGTCACGGCAGCGTCATACTGTCGTGACCTGATCCTATCAAAGCGCCTGCATCCAGGCCTTCATCCATTCTACAGCCACCCCTTCCGGGTCCGCTGTTTCGCAGGCATCGATATATAAAACCTCGCCGATACGCTGTGCCTGCAGCTCTTGCAGCAACTCATCACACTGACGCCCCGCATCGGCAAAAGTATCATAAGAGCTATCGCCCAACGCAATAACACCATAGCGTCGCTCAGGCATCAGTGGAAACTGTTCGCGCAGTTCACTCACCAGCGAATAGATATTATCCGGCAGCTCTCCCTGACCGGTTGTGGAAGTGCAGATAATCAGTACCGCCTGCGGATGTGCCAGCAGATCATCCAGCGTTGCATTGGAATATATCTCGGCTTCATGGTCAGCACTGCGCAGTACCTCGGCACACTCTTCGGCAACTGACGTACTGTTGCCGTAGACAGAACCTACTGCGAAGATCACACTCGCCATATCACTCCCCTTTATTAAAATTTACTGATTTACAGGCATGATAATCGATAGTATCGCCACTTAACACGGTGAAGATTCAGGGTTTTTACACAGGGAACTGAATTTACGCTATCCTGTTAGTCAGGTTACCTGCTTGCCGGAGATAGAGACCATGCTAGAAACCATGCCAGACGATTATTTCAGTGCCCTGCTACTAAAGCTGGAACGCCACGCGACTGAGCGCAAGGGACAGCAATCTGTCACCCTGCCAATCCATCAGGAAGACCTTTTCAGGCTACAGGCACTTTGTGAGGTGTATGCTGTTTCACTGGATGAACTTGGGCCCGCCCTGTTTCAAACTCTGCTGCAGGAGATTGAAGCACGCATGCCCTACCGACCGGGGGCACGGGTTATCCGTGAAGAAGATGGCGACCCTGTGTATGAAGATATCGGTCCGACACCGCGTTACCTTGAAATCATCAGGCGACTGGAAAAAGCCTCGGAAAAATCGCAATAAAGCCTGGTTTGTAACGCTAGAAAACAAGACGGCGGACCCGTGGGTCCGCCGTCAGAAGGTACTATCTTAGTCTGAAATCAGACGATAGATACGTTCTCAGCCTGAGGACCTTTCTGGCCCTGGGTAACTTCAAAAGTTACCTGCTGGTTTTCATGCAGTGTACGACGACCATTGCCGTTGATTGCACGGAAGTGTACGAATACATCCGGACCGTTCTCCTGCTGGATAAAACCGAATCCTTTCTCATCGTTGAACCATTTTACGGTACCGGTAACTAGCTGTGACATGTCTTGCCTCTTTCTTTTACGTATTTGCCATCAATTGGCATTCTTTCAAAAGACCGGATTATCCGGTCTCGTTTCTGTTCCTGTACCCGGACATTTCCGAATACACTGAACACTGGTTAGAGACGCTGACTTAAAGAGCCAGCATCTCAGAATCTGTTTCCGATTGAACGGATAAAGGCTGCAAGGTTACACACAAAGATTTCCCGAGGATGATGCCATCCTGACGAGGAAAAAACTGAGTAATCGATTGAGTAGTGTTCAAACGAGGAAGTGAGCGAATCAGCCTAAGCTGCTTGCTGCTTTGTGAGTATATGGATCGGAGTGGTGTGTTCCGATCAGTGGCGAACCGCAGTCCGCATGTTATAACTTGCATCAAATTTTCTATAACTCTAATCCAGCATCAAGGCTGGTAACCCGGTCAAAACATTTACAGACAGGCTGCAATTCGAAGCACAACGACTTACCGGGAAGCTGTTGATAAAAATAACTATACACCTGTTCCAACGAATTACAACGTTGAAAAGGTTAATAATTGCGGATTTTTGTAAAAATTTTATCCCTTCCTGCGCCCCGCTATCGCTGGCTTGTGGTTTTTTGTCACCTTATGAGAACGCGGTGGCAACCCGGTATGCTGGGTCAAGAGTTTACCTTTAACAGCGCGCGCCATGTGCGGCGCATTGTTGCGGCGCGAGCCTGGATAAGCTTCGGCAACCTCTTCATCAGGTATTAATTGCTGCTCACCCGGACCGATCAAATCGGCACGCCCCATCGAATTAAGTGCTTCACGCAGCAGCGGCCAGTTTTCTGGATCATGCCAGCGTAAAAACGCTTTATGCAGACGACGTTGTCTTTCACCTTTAACGCTGTCCACCTTCTCAGCACTTTTCTTATAGGAAAGGCGCCGCAAGGGATTGCGCCCGGTATGGTACATCGCTGTCGCGGTAGCCATAGGTGAGGGATAAAAAGCCTGCACCTGGTCGGCTTTAAAACCGTTGGTTTTCAGCCAGAGCGCCAGATTAAGCATATCCGTATCGGTGGTACCGGGATGTGCGGCAATAAAATAGGGAATCAGATACTGATCTTTACCCGCTTCTTTGGAAAAACGCTCAAACATCTTCTTGAAGGTATCGTAACTGCCGATACCCGGCTTCATCATTTTATCCAGCGGACCCTGTTCTGTGTGCTCCGGTGCGATTTTCAAATAGCCGCCAACATGATGAGTCACCAGTTCACGTACGTACTCCGGATCTTCAACGGCCAGGTCATAACGCAACCCTGAGGCTATGAGGATTTTTTTCACCCCTTTGAGCTTACGTGCATCCCGGTATAACTGCGTCAGCGCTGAATGGTCGGTATTCAGGTTGTTACAAATACCCGGATAAACACAGGAGGGTTTGCGACAAGCCGCTTCTATTTCGGTAGTTTTACAGGCGATGCGATACATATTGGCAGTCGGGCCGCCCAGGTCCGAAATCACCCCGGTAAATCCAGGCACCTTGTCACGTATCTGCTCAATCTCTTTAATGATCGAGGTTTGCGAGCGGTTTTGAATAATCCGCCCTTCATGTTCCGTAATAGAGCAGAAGGTACAGCCACCAAAGCAGCCACGCATGATATTGACTGAGAAACGAATCATCTTGTAAGCCGGAATCTCGGCCTTGCCATACAGCGGATGCGGCACACGGGCATAGGGCAGATCAAAAACATAATCCATTTCATCTGTGGTCAAGGGAATTGGCGGTGGATTCAGCCAGACTTCCTGATCACCATGCAATTGCACCAACGCACGTGCATTACCTGGATTGGTTTCCAGATGCAGTACCCGGCTGGCGTGAGCATAGAGCACCGGGTCCTTGCTGACTTTCTCAAATGACGGAATACGTATAACAGTTTTGCTACGATCCAGACGCACGCGGGGTTCAATATGCAAAACCTGCACATCATCTTCCGCATCCATTTCGGCGCTTTCACCGCCACCGCGCTGCTCGATTTCACACTGCGGCAGATCACGGGTATTGACGTAAGGATTGATTATTTTGTCGATTTTTCCTGGACGGTCAATACGGGTTGAATCGATTTCCATCCAGTTTTCCGGAGTATCCTTGCGCACAAAGGCGGTACCACGAATATCACGCAGACTATCGATAGCCTCACCGGCTGCCAGGCGATGTGCCACCTCAACTATGGCGCGTTCCGCATTACCGTAAAGCAGCAGATCTGCACGTGAATCCAGTAAAATAGAGCGGCGGACTTTATCCTGCCAGTAATCATAATGGGCGATACGACGCAGTGATGCTTCGATGCCGCCAAGCACCAGCGGTACATCTTTATAGGCTTCACGACAGCGCTGGCTGTAGACAATACTGGCACGATCCGGTCGTTTGCCAGCGACATTGCCCGGTGTATAGGCATCATCAGAACGGATTTTGCGATCAGCAGTATAGCGATTGATCATCGAATCCATATTGCCCGCGGCGATGCCAAAAAACAGTCCAGGCTTACCCAGTGTTTTGAAGGCCTCAGACGAGTGCCAATCAGGCTGAGCGATAATACCGACACGAAACCCCTGCGCTTCCAACAGGCGCCCAATAATGGCCATACCAAAGGACGGATGATCCACATAGGCATCACCCGTGACCAGAATAATGTCACAACACTCCCAGCCCAACTGCTGCATTTCCTGGCGGCTCATGGGTAAAAAAGGTGCCGCTTTGGTTTTATTCTGCCGGAATGCAGGGCGTGTGTGGATCGGAGTGAATACCTGGTTCATGTAAAGCTCATTGCGTGAAATTCGACCAAAAATAGTAACAGAAAATGGCGCAGAACACCCACTATTGTCGAATAGGCGGCGGAGGGATTGCTTTGGGATGACGCACTAAGCAGGTGCCAGGTTGGGGTGTGCGGGTATGTGCCTTGCTGGGGTAGTGGTATCTCTTTGGTGTAACACGCTTTTCGCCGTCCATGGCCGCTCGACTGCCGCCGTCCTGGCGGCAGACGGTCACAACAAAGTGATACCACCACCCCGCTGAAACCCCGTGCCAGTCCACATAGCAGACAAATATGGATTTGGCAGCTGACTGTGGGGTTCTATAACTCAAGTTTCGTGTTTCAATAACAGCAAAATATCATTTACGTTACAATGTCTTTTTATAGCAGGGGCTTTTCTCGACATGGCAGTATCAACGCAGGATATCCCGCAGGCAACCGAGCTGGTGCAACAATGGCTGGAGCAGGTGGTGATAGGGCTTAATCTATGTCCATTTGCACACAAGCCTTATCGGGAAGGGCTGATACGCATACGGGTCAGCACGGCCACAACAGAGGAGGCGGCGCTGGCGCTTATGGTTGAAGAGCTGGAAGGTCTTGATGCAAGCCAGCCTGAAACGCTGGAAACGACGATTCTGGCATTTCCGAACCTCTGGCCAGATTTTCTTGATTACAATGATTTTCTGGATCAGGCGGATGCGTGCCTGGTCTCAGTTGATCGTGTAGATCAGTATCAGGTTGCCAGTTTTCATCCGCACTATCAGTTTGGCGGCACCCAGTCTGACGATGCCGAAAACCTGACCAACAGAGCACCTTTCCCACTACTTCATCTGCTCAGAGAGGCGAGTGTCGCTGATGCGATTGAGCGCCATCCTGATGCTGAAGGTATCCCTGAACGCAATATCCGACGTGTGGGTGAATTGAATGAAGAAGAACGACGAGCACTCTTCCCATGGCTTTAGCCTCTAGTCTCAGACATTACTGAGCGCTTGCACGTCACAGTAACGTCTGCACACGAAGCACTGATGCCAAACCAACTTTACTCTGGCACCCAAGTTGGTGAAGGCTGAGGGGATACCCAGTGCGCCACGGATGGCGCACTGGAGCCCCCAGGGATGGGTTCACGGCGTGGCAGACAGACCCGGCCCATTAGCCCTGAACACATCGATAAATCTCATTAGTTCAAGATCCAATGATACGGCTAAGACCTAGCCGTCCTGATTAATCTGCGCAATCAGCTCGTTAAGAACCGTTTCAGCCTGATCGTTGGCAACCTGACAGGTACCTGCCGCCTGATGCCCACCGCCACCGTATTTCAGCATCAGTTCGCCAACATTGGTTTTTGAACTGCGATCAAAAATGGATTTACCCGTAGCAAACACGGTGTTCTGCTGCTTCAAACCCCAAAGGACATGGATAGAAATATTGCACTGCGGGAAGAGCGCATAAATCATGAAGCGGTTACCAGCATATATTGTCTCTTCATTGCGCAGATCCAATACCACCAAATTGCCGTGAACCGTTGCACAACGCTTAATCTGCTCTTTGAACTTGGTTTCCTGCTCAAAATACAGATCTACACGCTCTTTGACATCCGGCAAAGCAATGATTTCATCAATATTGTGATTTTTACAGTAATCAATCAAATCCATCATCAGGTTGTAATTGGAAATACGGAACTCACGAAAACGCCCTAGCCCGGTTCGTGCATCCATCAAAAAGTTCAATAAGGGCCAGCCCTGAGGATTCAGCACTTCTTCTGGTTCAAACTGCGCCGAATCACCTTTATCTACGGCATCCATCATTTCATCCCACTCAGGCGGGAAGGCTTCGTGGGCACCGTAGTATTTCCACACCACACGTGCGGCTGAAGGCGCATCTGGGTCAATAATATGATTGTCGCGTTTCTCATTACGCAGGGTTTCAGACAGATGGTGATCAAATGCCAGATACACCCCGTCAACATAGGGCAGGTTAGTTGAGATATCGGTGGTGGAAATAGCGATACTGCCGTCCTGCATATCTTTGGGATGTACAAATTTGATATCGTCAATCAGGTCCAGATGCTTCAGTAATACGGCGCAAACCAAGCCATCAAAATCACTACGCGTGACCAGGCGAAACTTTTGAGCTGACATGAGAATTTGACCTCCAACCAATTAATCTTCAAGTTTGCACAAAACATACCCGCAAACCTGTGAAATAGGAACCGTTATGCCTAATAAACTCTCTTTTCAAGCGTTTCGTACCTTGCAGCAACTTGCTATGCTGTAGGCTGCTGCCTGACCGGATATAGGGACACCTTTCCATGGCTTTTTCATCATCTTTGATCAAACTACGTTCATCACATTTTTCGCTTGCATTAGCCCTGTTGCTAGCCGCCTTACTGGCGATTTGGTTATTAAGTGGTTCAGTGTATTCACTCGCCACGGATGAACCTGAATTCATACCCAGCCCCCAGGAAACTGAACGTCCGGTTGTAGAAGTACAGCAACTGCAAGCCAGCACTTACCACCCTAGTCTCCAAGTGCAAGGTCAGTTGGAACCTTACCGGCAGAGCACCCTGACAAGTCGCATCAATAGCCAAGTCGAGGCCTGGCATGTGCGTCAGGGTCAGGCCGTCAACGCTGGTGATCTGATTATTTCATTGGATCAGGAAGATCGTCAGGCCCAGCTACAGCGAGCCGAAGCAGACTTGCGGGTTGCCGAAGCCAATCTGCGAGCAACCGAACGCCTGACAAACCAGAATCTGTCCTCTGAAACCGCACTGTTAAACCAGCAGGCCATAGTTGCCAGCGCCCGTGCTGAACGTGACCGGGTGAGCATGGAACTGCAACATACAAAAATCAGAGCACCTTTTGATGGTTTTATTGAATCCCTGCCAATTGAGGTAGGTAATAGCGTCCAGCCAGGTGATGCCCTGGCAAGCCTGGCCGATACCCGCACCCTGAAGCTGACTGCACATATTCCGCAACAGAAGGTCAGCGAATTGTCCGAAGGCCTGGTCACTGAAGCCCGGCTTCTGGATGGTGACCAACTGACGGGAGAAATCAGCTTTGTCGCCCATGTAGCCGACAGCGCCACGCGCAGTTATCGCATTGAAGCGCAAATTGATAATCCGCAATTACACCGCGTAGCTGGCGCCAGTGCCACCATTAGCATTTTGCTGCCCAGTCAGACAGCTCACAGATTCTCACCCGCGCTGCTGGCACTGGACAACAAGGGTCAGACCGGTGTCTACCTCATCAACAATGAGGAGATTATGGTGTTTATGCCTGTGCAGATTCTCAGTTTGGATACCAGTGGCGTCTGGGTCAGTGGCTTGCCCCCCCAGATTGATCTGATCACCCAGGGCGCAGGCTTTGTCAGTGAAGGGGAGCAGGTTAAAGCTGTTCCAGTGGAGTCAGACTGATATGGAGGCAATAATCCGTGCTGCGCTGCTTCGTAGCCGCGCCACCCTGACCCTGTTTGTTTTTTTGATGCTTGGCGGACTGGCGGCATATCAGGCTATTCCTAAAGAAGCCAACCCGGATGTCGTCATTCCGATGATGTATGTCTCGATGAGTCTTGAAGGCATCAGTCCAGAAGATGGCGAGCGACTACTTATCCGTCCGATGGAACAGGAACTGCGCTCACTGGAAGGGGTCAAGAAAATGACCTCAACCAGCAGCGAAGGCCATGCATCGGTGATGCTCGAGTTTGATGCTGGTTTCGATCCTCAGAGCGCGCTGCAAAACGTCCGCGAAAAAGTGGATACCGCCCGGTCAAACCTACCCTCAGAGGCCGATGAACCCAGTGTTCATGAAATTAATGTCGCCCTATTCCCGGTACTGTCCGTTGCTCTGTCTGGCCCGGTATCTGAAACTGAACTGGTGTACATGGCGCGACGTCTGAAACAGGTGATTGAAGGCATTCCCGAAGTGCTTGAAGTGGATATTGGTGGTGACCGCGAAGATCTGCTGGAAATCATTGTTGATCCCCAGGTACTAGACAGCTACCAGATAGATTACACCCAGTTATTTAACCTGGTCTCTCGCAACAACCGTCTGGTAGCTGCAGGCAGCCTGGACACAGGGGCCGGGCGCATGTCGATGAAAGTACCCGGTATCATCGAAAATCTGGATGATGTACTCAATATGCCGGTAAAAGTTGACGGTAATACAGTCATCACCTTTGCCGACATTGCCCTGCTGCAACGCACCTTCAAAGATCCTTCCGGTTTTGCCCGCATCAACGGCCAGCCAGGTATTGTGCTGGAAATCAGCAAGCGTGCCGGTGCCAATATCATCGATACCAATACCCAGGTTCTCGAATTGGTTGAGCAGGCCCGTGCACAGATGCCGGACGACATCAGCGTCGATTACATCATGGACCAGTCCGATGAGGTCCGGATAATGCTGGATGAGTTGCTCAACAACGTGTTGACCGCCGTGGTGCTGGTGTTGATGCTGATCATTGCCACCATGGGCCTGAAATCAGCGATTATGGTGGGACTAACCATTCCTGGAGCATTTTTAACCGGTATTCTGATGGTCTGGGCCGTCGGCTACACGCTGAATATTATTGTGCTCTTCTCACTGATTCTGGTGGCAGGCATGCTGGTTGACGGGGCCATAGTGGTCAGCGAACTGGCCGATCGTAATCTACGTGAAGGTCAAGCACCTAAAGAAGCCTGGATAGGCGCCGCCACGCGAATGAGCTGGCCGATTATTGCCTCCACCGCCACCACCCTATCAGTATTTTTCCCACTACTGTTCTGGCCCGGCGTGGTCGGTGAGTTTATGAAGTACCTGCCTGCCACAGTGATTCTTTGCCTGCTAGCCTCTCTGGCCATGGCGCTGATCTTTCTGCCGACCATGGGTGGCGTACTCTCAGGTCACGTACCCAAGGAAGAAACTCAAGCAGGCTTTTTTACTCATGCCTACCGGAGTCTGTTAGCAACCTTGCTCAAGGCCCCCTGGCTGACCCTGCTGGGCATGCTGCTACTCATCGCACTGATTTATACAGCCTATGGTCGTTTCAATCACGGAGTTGAGTTCTTTCCGGATATCGAACCAGAAACCTTGCAGCTACAAGTCCGGGCACGAGGCGACCTTTCCGTGTATGAAAAAGACAGCCTGCTGCAACGGGTAGAAGCCCGCCTGAATCACTACCCGGAGGTCGAATCAATTTATGCACGCAGTTTTGCTATGCCTTCTATGCAGATGGGCACCGACGTCATAGGTATTTTACAGTTCCGCCTGGTCGACTGGCACCAGCGCCGCCCATCCGAGGCCGTTATTCAATCCCTGCGTGAACTGACCCAGGATATTCACGGTATCGAACTGGAATTTCGCAAGCAGGATATGGGGCCAGGAGAAGGCAAGCCAGTTGAGCTGATGATCAGCGCCAATGATCCGCAACTGACAGAGCAGGCAGTAATCCAGATCAGAACTCTGATGCAAGAACTGGGTGGCTTCGTAGATATAGAAGATGACCGTACACTACCCGGTATTGAGTGGCGACTGCAAGTAGACCGCGAAGCCGCCGCCCGTATGGGGGCGGATGTAATGAGTGTAGGTAATGCGGTACAACTGGTTACAAATGGCCTGATGCTGGCCACCTACCGTCCGGAAGATGCTACCGATGAGGTTGATATCCGCGTAAGACTACCCGAAGACTGGCGCTCTGTGGACCAGCTCTCACGTCTGACCATCAACACCAGCCGCGGTCAGGTGCCATTGATCCATTTTGTCAATCTGGAACCGGCTCCGCGTATAGGCAACCTACACCGTGTGGATGGCGTGCGGACTCTGACACTCCAGGCTGACTTGGCCGAAGGCTTCCAACTGGATGAACGACTCACTGCCCTCAACAGCCACTTTGACCAGCTACCCGAAGGCGTTCAGATACGCACTGGTGGCGAAGATGCTGACCAACAAGAAGCCTCACAGTTTCTTATCTCAGCCTTCATTGTGGCCATTTTGCTGATGCTGCTGATTCTACTGGTACAGTTCAACAGTTTTTACCAGACGGCTTTGATTTTGTCTGCCGTGGTATTCTCCACTGCTGGCGTATTGCTGGGATTGCTGATCAACGGCCAATCCTTTGGCGTTGTGATGGTAGGCATGGGCATCATTGCGCTGGCTGGTATCGTGGTCAACAATAATATTATTTTGATAGATACCTACAATACACTGCGGCAGGAAGGCATGAACGCTTACACCGCTGCACTGGAAACGGGTGTGCTACGTCTACGCCCGGTCCTGCTGACCGCCATCACCACTATTCTGGGGCTAATGCCGATGGTACTGGGTGTAAATGTTAATCTGCTAGAGCCAAGCCTGGGCTTCGGTGCCCCCTCCACGCAATGGTGGACACAACTCTCCAGTGCTATCGCCGGAGGTCTGGCGTTCGCCACACTACTGACGCTACTGCTGACGCCCTGCATGCTATTGCTGGGCACCAAAGTACTAAAGCGCTGATTTAGCTATCGGCTGATGGTTGATGAATACGGAAAAACAGGCTGTACAAGGCCGGCACCGCCAGTAACGTCAACAGCGTCGCGAAGGCTAGTCCGCTCATGATGGTCACGGCCATATCGGCAAAGAACACATCAAATGCCAGTGGCAGCATGCCCAGAATAGTGGTAATTGCCGCCAGAACGACCGGCCGGAGACGTGAAACACTGCCGTCGACCAGCGCCTTTGCAGGTAGCTCGCCCTGAGCAATACGCTGGTCAATTTCATCAACCAGCACAATGGCATTTTTAATCAACATGCCTGACAAACTGAGCATTCCCAACAGCGCCATAAAACCAAATGACATACCGGTTACTAGCAAGCCCCAAGACACGCCACAAATAGCCATGGGCACACAAAGCCAGATAATCAAGGGTTGTTTTATTCGTGCAAACAGCAGTATTGAGATCAGCATCATCGCCAGAAGGCTCAAGGGCAGTTGGCTTGCCAAAGCCCGCTGGGCATCACCGGAGCTTTCATACTCACCACCCCATTCCAGTTGATAACCCGGTGGCAGAGCCAGGGATTCAATATCTCCTCGAAGCTCAGCAAATGCCGCAGCCACATTCACCCCTGGCAAAGGGTCAGCACTGACCGTGAGCGTGCGTTGCATATCACGTCGCAATATTAGCGCCTCTTCCTGTCGGGTTTCAAAACGGTCGACTACTTCGCTGGTGGGCACGAAGTGATCTGCTGCCCGACTCCAGATCATACGATCCTGCAGCTGTGATGCCCGGCCTCGCTCATTGTCCGGTGCGCGCAGCAACAGCGGAATCAGACGATCCCCTTCACGGTACAATCCAAGTGTTTGCCCGGTAGTAATCATTGACAGTGATTGAGCCAGATCCTGACGACTTACACCCAGTACACTGGCGCGATCATCGGCCAAATGCGGCACGATCACGCGCTCAGGCTGACGCCAGTCGGTACGTAGATGCGTTAAACGCTGACTGTCACGAAATACCTGTTTGGCTGCTTCCGCCAGTTGTCGCAACACCTGCGGATCCTCACCTTTAAAACGTGCCTGAACAGGTGCACCCTTGCCAGGCCCCAAACGAACCCGCTCTACCCAAGCCTGAGCCTGTGGGTATTGCTGCAACTCTGTCTCTATCTGCAGGGACAATTGCTCAATCTGTTGTGTTGAACTGGCGGTGATAATCAACTGGCCATAGGCTGGATTGGTGCGTTCCGGTTGATACACCAGCATCATCCGTGCAGCGCCCATCCCGACCACGCTGGTCACCTGTTCTACACCTTCCAACTTACTGACAAAGTTACTCAATGCTGCCAAATCACGGTCAGTCGCGCGGATATCTGTACCCTGCTCACGCCAGTAATTGACATAGAACACCTCTGTCTGTGCATTGGGAAAGAACATCTGCGGCACCTGAGTAAAGGCAATAAAACTGATACCGGTGAATCCCAGCAATCCCAGCAAAGTTACACGACGATGACGCAGTACCCGTAATAACAGACCACGATATCCTGACGAACCTACAGCCGGAGCAGGTGTTGCGGTGCCTTCGGTTTGGCTGACAAACAACAGGCTGGCCAGCAAAGGGACAACGGTAATCGCCAAAATCCAACTCAGCAGCAATGACAATCCAATCACCACAAACAGGGACAGGGTATATTCACCAGTGACATCCTGTGACAGGCCTATTCCGGAAAATGCCAGAATGCCAATAATAGTAGCGGCTAATAAAGGCATCTGCGTCTGTCCAGCAATACCGCTAGCTGCATCTCGTGCACTGCGCCCCTGCTGCATCCTCACCAACATGCCTTCGGCAATAACAATGGCATTATCTACCAACATACCCATAGCTATAATTAACGCACCCAGTGAAACACGCTGCATCTGTAAACCGGTTATTTTCATCAGAAGAAGTGTGCCGGTGACCGTTAGCAACAATGCGCTGCCCACCACGACCCCGGCACGCCAGCCTAGAAACAGGCAAAGCACCAGAATCACAATCGACACAGACATGAGCAAATTGAGCATAAACGCATTCAGTGAGCGTTCAACGATATGATGCTGTTGGTAGATGGGTTGCAGAGACACACCCAGCGGCAGCTCTGCCATATGCCCAGTGAGTGCTGACTCAACCGCATGACCCACTTCAACAATATTGCTATCACCTGTCGCGGCAATCCCAATGGTGACGGCATCTTCACCGGCAAAGCGGATTAACTGCCGGGGTTGCTCATGATAATCACGCGAGATGACAGCCACATCGCCCAAGCGCAAGGTATCGCCAGATGGCGTGGTAATAAATAAGTTACGTATCTGCTCCAGACTGTCAAGTTCACCCGTAGGAACAACTCGTACCGCCAAGTCATCGAGGGTCTGGCGCCCGGCATCAATGACCGCATTCTGTAGCTGCAGGCGTCCGGCCAGCTGTTCTGGACTCAATCCCAACTGAATCAAAACCGTCTGGGGAATTTCAACAAGAATACGCTCATCACGCTCACCGTTGATCACCACCTTGGCAACCCCCGGAACGCGTAGTGCAACCCGGCGTAATTCACGGGCAAAATCACGCAGTTCAGCCACTTCGAATCCAGGTGCCGTCACTGCATAATACAGGCCGAAAACGTCGCCAAAACTATCATTCACACGCGAAGGCCCTGCGCCAGGCGGCAAATTAGGCTGGGTATCTTGTACTTTGCGGCGCAACTCATCCCAGACCTGAGGCAGATCATCCGAGCGAAAGGCATCTTTGATTTCAACCGTTATTTCGGACAGCCCCGGCATTGAGCGGGATGTAAGGCGCTTCAGTTGTGGCATCTCTTGCAGAGCAATTTCTAATTGATCCGTAACTTCCTGCTCTACCTCCCTGGCCGATGCACCTGGATAAGGAGTCAAAATAATCGCTTCCTTGATGGTAAACTCGGGATCTTCCAGTTGCGGCAACGTCAACACGGCCCAAATCCCCCCTATTAGACAGATCAAAACCAACAACCAGGTATTGACCGACTTATCAATCGACGCACGTGCAATATCCATCAGCGCGACTCCTGTGGGCCCATATCCACTCGGACCTGCATACCGTCACTCAGAAAACCGGCACCAGTTGCAACCACCCATTCTCCCCGCTGGATTCCCTGCAGAATTTCTATACCTTCGGCCATTAACCGTCCCGTTTCTACAGCGCGCTGTTCTACCTGCTTAGTGTCTGGATCATACACAAACACTCGGGTTTGATCGCCTTCACCCACCAGTGTCTGCAAGGGCAGCACAGGTAATGGGTCTTTATCTTGCATGAGGGCCACCCGAACTGTTGCACTCATGCCAGGTAACAAGCGCAAATCGACTGGATTTTCCATATCGAAGGTGACTCGGTAGGTACGTGATCGGGGGTCTGGCTCAGTGGCATATTCTTTAAAGCTCAGCTCAAACTGCCGATCCGGCACTGATGGTAATGTAGCTGTGACATAGTAACCGGCAGGATCCTGTACCTGCGGCAATAACATTTCAGGTACCGCTATTTCTACCTTAATGCGGCTTAGATCCTGAATACGCACTAGCGGTGTACCTGCGGCTAACTGAGTAAATTTATCCGCCATGCGATCGGCAATCAGTGCATCATAGGGGGCAAATATTTCGGTATAAATCAGATTTTGTTTGGCACGATCCAGTTCAACAGTCGCGCGATCATAAACTGTGCGAGCTTCATCCAGTTGCGCTTGTGAAACATGGTTCTGACTGCGTAATTGTTCTAACCTGTTCAGATCACGTTCGGCTTGTGCATAGGCTACACGGGTTGATTCCAACAGCAATTGATAGTCAGTCTGATCCAGTCCAGCGATCAATTCTCCCTCACGAACCTGATCACCCTTGATAACAGGAAAATACACTAGTTTTCCCGACACCTGAAATGACAAATCAGCCGCCTGAGCAGCCTCCAGGCGCGCCGGAAAATAACGCTCAGCTATAGTAGAGTCAGGACTTATCTGCAATAACCTCACCAGCGGGACCGTCAGTGTCTGTTGCTCGGTATGTGAATCATTACAGCCAAACAGAATAAAAAGGGCTGATGCAAGTATCAGTAATCTGAACATTTATCTTTCCTCTTGAACACTACCCCTAAAAAAACCTGATTGAAGGCGCTATACTATGACAGCATAAGGATATTCCCTTAAGTATGACGCCTTTTACCTAGGCTTCAATAACATTTGAAATCATTTTGACAGTTAACAGATTTTTAGACTGACTGCCCAAAGCGGCAAGAATTAGCGGAGAGTGTATGAGCCAAACCAAATGTATCAGTGTCAATGCAGAGATGGGTGAAGGCTTTGCTGTAGAAGCCCTGCTCGGAGAGCACAGAGTGGTAATAGACCAACCTGTGGCTGCCAGAGGTACAGGTCAGGGACCCACACCACTGGAATATTTTCTGTTTGCCATTGCCGGTTGTATCGGCACCATTGGTCGCATCGCCGCCATGCAGCAGAAAATTGAACTACGGGGCATGAAAATCGCTGTTACAGGTGATTACAACCCTGCCGGACTACTGGGTAAACCCTCTGATGACCGTACTGGCTTTCAACAGATCCGTATTGAAGCTGAGATCGATGCCGACCTGAGTGAGGCAGAAAAGAAGGTTTTCCTAGATCAAATCTGTGAGCGCTGCCCTCTGCACGATAACACCCGCTTGGAAACCAGTATCGTTCACAGCCTGAAAGGCTAAGTTTTACAGCTTTCTTTTACACGCTGCTTTTGTGTATCCGCCGTATCAGCGATAATGGCTTGCCTGATACGGCTGATGTTTATCTGCGGAGTGTGTACACCTTATGAAACTTTATTGGACTCGCGTTCAGGATAAACTGGAACGACTGCGCGCTAACAAGCTTTTTGAAACCTTTGTGATCTTCGTGATCATTGCGTCAGCGCTGCTGATCGGTGCCAAAACCTACGAAGAAACCTCGCGCTTTGATATTATCATGCGTTGGCTGGATCTCGGCATTACCCTGTTTTTCCTGTTCGAGATCTTTATCCGTCTGGCGGCTGAAAAACGAACCCTCGATTTTTTCAAGAAAGGCTGGAACATTTTCGATTTTGTTATCGTTACAGCCAGCCTGATTCCAATCAATGACTCAGAAATGGTGTTGATTGCGCGCTTGTTGAGAATATTCCGGGTATTGCGTCTGGTCTCAATGATCCCGGAGTTACGCATGTTGCTCGGCGCACTGCTGAAATCTATCCCGCGGATGGGCTATGTAGCCCTACTGATGTTCATCATTTTTTACATCTACGCCGCCATCGGCAGTTTCCTGTTTGAAAGTGTAGACGAGAAGCTTTGGGGGAATATCTCTGTGGCGATGCTCACGCTGTTTCAAGTAGCGACCTTTGAAAGCTGGGCCACCGCGGTACTTTATCCAACAATGGAGCAATACCCCTATAGCTGGATATTCTTCCTCACCTTTATTTTTCTCAACGCATTTATCTTTTTGAATATGATGATCGGCATAGTGCTGGATGTGATGCAAAAAGAGAACACCGCGGCGCAACTGGAATCCGGTGAAGGTGAAGCTGCTAAAATTCACTGGATGCGCGAACACATAGAGAGTATGGCTGAACAATTGAACCGGATTGAAACGCAGTTAAATACTGCAGAAACCGCATCAAATAAAGGCAAACAACCATGAGATACTAAAAGCACCTCATGGATAGATTTAAATATAGTAGATCAATTCAGTGTAGCCAACTTAGAATTTTAACTGGCTCACAATTTCTTTAAGCTTATCAGCGTGTTCTGCAATCCGGCGACTGGATTCAGCCGTCAGCTCAGATGCCTGTGATGTTTCATCAGCCGCCAGATTGATACGATTAAGATTTTCATTCATCTCATCAGCCACAGAGCTCTGCTCTTCGGCTGCACTGGCAATCTGTGTATTCATATCATTGATGGCCATGATAGCTTCCATAATCTCCTCCAGCGCCTGACTTGCCTTATTGGCATTGCCAACCCCTTCACTAGCACGCTTCTGGCCTTTATTCATGACTTCTGTAGCATTAACCGCCGAGGTCTGCAGGTGTGAAACCATTGATTGTATTTCACTAGTGGATGCTTGCGTGCGGCTAGCGAGTGAACGTACTTCATCGGCAACTACAGCAAAACCTCTACCTTGCTCACCTGCTCTCGCAGCTTCAATTGCAGCATTGAGTGCCAATAGATTAGTTTGCTCAGCGATATCACGAATAACATCCACGACAGAACCTATTTTACGTGCATCCTCTGCTAATTCATTGATAACCCGAGCGGCAGATTCAACTTCAACAGCCAGTTGTTTCATACCCTCTGCACTACTACCTACAACATTTTGGCCTTCGCGTGCACGCTGATCAGCTTCATTGGCACTAGACGCAGCGCTGGCTGTGTTTTTTGCAACATCATGTACTGTGGCATTCATTTCATACATAGCCGTCGCCACCATATCTGTTTCAGCACGTTGTTTCTGAATACCACGACTGGCCTGTTCGGCTACCACCGATCCTTGTTCAGCTAACTCTGACAAAGATTGACCCGCCTCTCCTATTTGACGACTCATTATATTCAGATGATCTCTAGTGCTTATAAATTGCCGAATAATGTCACCAAACTCATCGGTTGCAGCATGATGAGAGACAGTGTGATTTCTGAAATCCCCATTTGCCAAGTAGGTAGCCATACTCGACAAGCCAACCATTCCATTATTTAAACGACTAATTACACGCCAAGCAAAAAATAATGCCAATATCACACCAACAAGACCCACACCAATCAATTGATAGGTCAATCTGGCCGATGTGTGATCCATTTTGGATTTAGCTTCTTGCGCTCCGCGTAGCTTGCGATCACTAAGTGCGTGTCTTGCGCTATCAACCTGGGTATAAAGTGAATTTACCGAACGTAAAATATGCAAATTTGCCTGGGCATATTGGTTATTTTCCAAATAAGTCATTGTTGGACGAACACCATCAGATAAATAACGTTGATAAGCGACCTCAAATTCACCGCTTATCTTCATAGCTTCTTCGCCATGATAGACCGACATGAAATGTGTCCATAATCGATCAATTTCATCTGCATTGACTTGGATAGCGTCAAGATGCAACCGGGTAGGATGATCATGCATATCAACAAATTGGCCAGCGGGGTTATGCTGTATTGACAACAATAACTGTGTACGGATTTGCTCGATTAAGCCACCGATTCGTTCAACTTCATAGAGTGGTACCATACGGCGATTGTAGTTATCGTCAAATTCAAATGCTTCGTATTTAAGACCGTATAACGCAAAAGACAATATACTGGCAACAGCCACTAGAAAAACAAAAACCAGAAAACGCATCTGGTTTTTGACCGAGCTTAAATTCAATAGCATTGAGTGCCCCGACGGCTGATTAAAAAGAGACTTGAGAGACTAAGGTCGAATATAAATTATACCTTATATTAAAAGTCTCTCAAGTAAACTTCATAATATTTTACACCTTGACTAAATACTCTTTCACCCGTAACGCACCCCCGGCAGCCAAAGCACCAGATCCTTCCAGTAGAACACCATCGCCACGGCCAGCAGCTGAATCAAGATGAATGGAATAACGCCTTTGTAAATATCGGTGGTCTTGATACTCGGTGGCACCACCCCTTTCAGATAAAACAGCGAGAAGCCCACAGGCGGAGTCAAAAATGATGTTTGTAATGCCAGCGCAAACAGCACTACAAACCAGGTCAGATCAAAGCCCAGAGCAGAAACGACCGGCCCAACCAGTGGTAACAGGATTAAACTGATTTCCAGCCAGTCAAGGAAGAACCCTGCTGCGAAGGTAATCAACAAAATCACGATGACTATGCCTTCTGGCGACAGCGGAATGGACTTCAGCATACCACCAATAAATTCATCACCACCCAAAGACCGCATAACCACCGCAAAGGCTGTGGCGCCAAGGAAAATACCAAACACAAAGGCTGTGGTAATGCTGGTCTTCATACTCACATCTTTGAGTACTTCTTTATTCAGGCGGCCGTTCATCGCAGCCAGAATAGTCGCACCCAGTGCACCCACACCGGCGGCTTCTGTAGGTGTGGCAATGCCCAGAAAAATGGACCCTAACACGGCCAGAATCAGCCCCAACGAAGGTACAACGGCCCACAAGGTCGATAGCACCATTTTGAAAGAAATGGGTGGCAGATCTGTTTTCGGTTTTGCCAGTGAGGGGACCAACATCGCTGCTATCACCACATAGGCGATATACATCAACCCCAGCATGACACCGGGAATAAGTGCTCCCATAAACAGATCACCCACAGCCAAAGACAATTGATCGGCCATGATAATCAGCATGATGCTCGGTGGAATCAGAATCCCCAGGGTGCCGGCTGAAGCTACAATGCCACTGGCAAAGGCGGGCGAATACTTTTGTTCCAGCATGGTCGGGATAGACAACATCGCCAGCAGTACCACCGAAGCCCCCACTATGCCGGTTGAAGCCGCCAATAAAATACCGATGGTAATAACAGCCACACCCAAACCACCCCGAAAGCGGCCAAATAGCTCGACAAAGTTCTTCATCAGCTTTTCAGCTACGCCGGATCGTTCCAGCATCAACCCCATAAAGATAAACATGGGCAAGGCCACCAATACCCAGTTGGTCATCTGCGTATAGATTCGTTGGACCATCACCCCAAAGATACGCCAATCGGTCAAAAAATAGGTATCTACATCAAAATATTGATAAGCAATGATTGAACCGGCACTAAACAACACCGAAATGCCAGCTAGTATCCAGGCAACAGGGTAGCCAGAAAAGATCAGCAGTATAAAACTGCTAAGCATGGCAATTACAATTAATTCATTGGTTTCAAACACAAAAAAGCCCTCTTACACAGCCTGTACATTCGCCTGAAACTTAGGTTACAGGCAATTTTTTATTATTTGCTGCTTGGCTTTCGCTCACGCGGGAAGCCGGTCAGGAAAGAAAATGCCCGTATCAATCGCGCAACCGCAGCCATCGCCATCAGCGTAAACGCAAGCAAAATGACCGATTTGATCAGCCAGCGCATCGGCAAACCTCCCGGCGCTGCAGATACTTCGTTAATCCGGTAAGAACGCTCAACAAAGGGCCAGGCGTAGGAAAGGATGAAATAACAGAAAGGTAAAAACAGCACCACCAATCCGATAATTTCAACGACTGCCCGGGTACGTGGATGCCAGTGTTCAGCCAAAACATCGACGCGCACATGACCATCATGCAAGACGCAATAGGACAGGCCCACCATGAAGCCCACGGCATAAAGATGCCACTGGAGTTCTTCCAGCGCGATAAAGTTTGTTCCGAGGGTATAGCGCATCAGCACATTGGCTACGATCAACAACATCAGCGCAATCCAGAGCAAAGAGGTGTATTTGCCGAAAAATTCAACAGTTCCTTCAAGCACATCAGAAACCAGCGTTCGAGGGTATTCGACGGCCGCCTTGTGAGCGACCGCCTCCTCGACTTTATTCAGATCTACGTTATATTCAGCCATTGTGAATATCGCCTTTAAGTTTAAGTCAGAGGGTTAACGGGTTTCAGTCTTCAACGCCCCAATCACGCGGCAGATAACCCAGATGTTTCCAGGTACGATGCTCGGCCTGGAAGGCTTTCATCGATTCATAAACCTTGGCAAACATAGGATCACTTTCTGAACGACGCGCCATGACTCGATCAGTGGCCTCCTCAAAAGCCTCCAACACATCTTCAGGATACTGATGCAGTGTTACACCCTTCTCTTTAAAGCTTTCCAGCACGGCCCCCTGCAAAGCTTCAGCTTTGGCAAGTGCCATAGCGTTACCGGCCATACAGGCATTTTCAATCAGTGCCTGGGTCTGTGCATTCAAGCCGTTCCACTCATCCATATTCACATAGAGGAATTGGTTGGTAGACGGCTGATGCCAACCCGGCAAGTAGTAATGCTTAGCTACTTGATAGAAGCCCAACTGCTCATCCACTGTTGGTAATGAGAATTCGGTGCCATCCAGCACACCGGTTTCCAATGCCTGATACAGCTCGCCACCTGGCAATAAGGTCACAGACATACCAAACTCGGCCATGATTTCACCACCAACACCGGCAGCACGAAACTTCAGGCCCTCAAATTTATCTACTGAATCCATTTCTTCACGGAACCAGCCAGCGGCTTCCGGACTGATAGTGCCACAATGAATCGGGTAGACATTGTAGGGTGCGAAGGCTTCTTTCAGCAGTTCATCGCCACCGTGAAAATTCATCCAGGCCAGAAATTCCTGCGATTCCAACCCGAAAGGTGTGGCACCGAATAAGGCCGCAACTGGAAGCTGACCCCATTCATACCCCATCCAGGAATAGGCCGCGGGTACGTTGCCGTTGCTGACGTTTTCGAAAGCGCCTAAAGCAGGGATCAAGGCACCTGGTTCAAAGGTCTGTAAAGTGACTCGACCATCACTCATTTCATCTACCATGCGAGAAACCTCGGGCATGGTATCCCCCAACGCCGTCAATGTAGATGGAAAGCCCATGGGAACCTGCCAGCGAACACGGTCGAACTCGGCCATAACAGCCGTGGAGGTCACCAGAGAGAAAGAAACAGCAGCGGCTAGTAGTGATTTTTTCATGCTTTTATACCTTTTGTTAGATTTATAAAACAGGCTTATTTAGCTTAGATTTTTTATGTTTAATTGCTTAGTTGTGCATAGAGTTCAATGGGCAGTCCAACCTCCATCTATCGGCATTGATGTTCCGGTAATGGCTTTGGCCGCGTCGGAACAGAGGAACAGTACCAACTGACCAATATCAGCTGGTGATACGAAATCCGGATAAGGGGCTTTCGCCTTGATCAGGCCTTGCTTGGCCTCTTCATAACTGGTGTTATTGTCTTGCGCATAGGCTTTAAATTGCTCTACCAACAACGGCGTGTCCGTCCAGCCGGGACAGATGCAGTTGGCTGTTATTCCTTTAGCTGCCAGTTCAAGTGCCGTCACTTTAGTCATACCAATTAAACCATGCTTCGCCGCACAGTAAGCCGCTTTATGAACCGAAGCGACCAGACCGTGAACTGAGGATATATTGATAATGCGCCCCCAGCCCTGTGCCTGCATGGCCGGGATCGTCAAGCGCGTGGTGTGAAATGCAGCCGACAGATTAACCGCCAGGATCTGATCCCACTTATGCGGTGGAAAATCCTCTACCGGCGCGGTGTGCTGGATCCCGGCATTATTAACTAGAATTGTTATTGGTCCAACCTGTGCTTTAATCTGCGACATCATGGCATCAATATTATCTGGATGACTGATATCTGCCTGAACATAGATGGCTTCAACACCATGCTGGTTGTGAAAAGCAATGGCAAGTTTGTCACCATCTTCCTGCGATTCCAGGCCATGCAACACCACATCTGTTCCGGCAACTGCAAGCTGATGGGCGATAGCAAGACCGATACCACTGGTCGACCCAGTGATCAGTGCGCGTTTGATTCGACTCATAAGTTACTTTCCATTGTTGTTATTTTTTAGTTGTGGCTTTAACACGGCATTACTGTAACTGCGGCAGATCCCTGAACAGTTCCAAAGCTTCTGGATTCGCCAGGGCATCTTTGTTTTTAACCGTTTCACCCAACACCATTTTTCTAACCGCCAGTTCCACGATCTTGCCACTGATGGTACGTGGAATATCAGCCACTTGAATGATCACAGCAGGCACATGGCGAGGTGTAGTATTAGCGCGAATAGTGGTCTTGATATGATCGATCAAGGCGTCATCCAGTGTCACGTCTGGCTTTAATCGCACAAACAGCACAACACGCACATCCTCTTTCCAGGGCTGGCCAATACACAGGCTTTCCAGTACCTGATCCACCTTTTCCACCTGTCGATAGATTTCTGCTGTACCGATACGCACACCACCGGGATTGAGTACCGCATCTGAGCGACCATGAATAATCACGCCATCATGCGCCGTTATTTCACCGTAATCACCGTGCGCCCAGATATTATCGAACTGGGAAAAATACGCTTCAGTAAAACGGCTGTTATCAGGATCATTCCAGAAACCGATGGGCATGCTGGGGAAAGGTTTAGTACAGACTAATTCACCCTTTTGCTGACGCAGTGGCTGACCTTCATCATCAAAAATATCCACAGCCATGGCCAAACCACGACACTGCAACTCACCCGCCCATACCGGCAGAATAGGCGAGCCCAATGCAAAACAGGACACTATATCCGTACCACCGGAGATAGATGATAGCTGCAGATCCTGTTTGATCTCACGGTATACATAATCAAAACTTTCATGCGCCAGCGGTGAACCGGTAGATAATACCGCCTTCAATGAACTCAGATCAAAATCACGTCCGGGTTTTACATCAGCCTTTTCTAACGCTGCAATGTATTTAGCACTGGTGCCAAACACACTAATTCGCTCTTCTTCCGCCATTTTCCAAAGTACCGTTGGAGCTGGAGCAAAAGGCGAGCCATCAAATAAAACCAGCTTGCAGCCTGTGGCCAGCCCGGTAACCATCCAGTTCCACATCATCCAGCCGCAGGTAGTGTAGTAAAAGAAACTGTCTTTTCGCGAAAGATCGGTATGCAGTACCAGTTCTTTCAACTGTTGCAGTAATGTGCCACCTGCGCTATGAATAATACATTTAGGCACTCCGGTGGTACCTGAGGAATACATGACATACAACGGATGATCAAAAGGAAGTTGCTCAAAAACCACATCAGTGGCATCGGCATCAGTGAAATCCTGCAGTAATTTAGCGCCAGGCAGAGCTGAAATATCAGGACTGACTTCAACAAAAGGAATAACAACAATATGTTCAACGCTGCTTAATTCAGACGCTATACCGGCTACCCGTTCAATCGAACTGTTAATTTTGCCGTTGTAAATATAGCCATCAGCGGTAAACAGGATTTTGGGTTTGACCTGACCAAAGCGATCCAACACACCGTTGATGCCAAAATCCGGTGAACAGGAAGTCCATACCGCGCCAATTGAAGTGGTTGCCAACATAGCAATCACTGTTTCCGGAATATTGGGAACGAATCCAGCAACGATATCCCCTTTTACAACTCCTTGCTGACGTAGGGCGGAAGCCAGCCCAGCCACCTGGATATAGAGTTGTGCATAGGTGTAACTTTGCCGACGCCCATCTTCTCCCCGAAACACCAGTGCGGGCTGGTTATCCCGGTATTTCAGCAAATTTTCAGCGAAATTCAGACGAGCCTGTGGAAACCACTGCGCACCGGGCATTTTGTCGCCATCGACGAGTATCTGCGATCCTTTTTCAGAGGCCAGCACCGCTGCAAAGTCCCAGAAATGATTCCAAAAGCTCTGAAGCTCATCCACACTCCATTGCCATAAATCTTGATAAGTGGAAAATGAGGTACCTTGATGCTGATTGACGTATTGAATGAACGATTCAATACGGGTCGCCTGAATGCGATCGGCTGACGGGCTCCAGAGAGGCGTTGGCATAGACTTTCCTTATTATTATTTTGCTATTGAACGCTGACAGGCAGGTTCAATGAATTTCTTTTTTAATGTTTTTGTTATTGCAGATAACGTGCCAACTCCACACAAGGCAGGCAGTACGCTTAACATCGAAATACCTTGTTGAAATTATGTTTACAAAAAAAGACACTATGTCTAGTATTAACAACAAATACTGTCCAATAATAAAGACAATACAACTATGACAGCACTGAATCTAAAAGAATTTGACACCCGCATTCTCAGAACCCGCATCCTTAAGTTTCTGCAGCACTCCTTTGATGATTTTTACGAACACACCATTGCGGCAGATAAAAAAGGCATCCTCACCTGGATGAGCGAAAGCTACTGCCAGTTTCTGGGCCTGACTGAAAGTCCGGTGGGCAAACACATCACCGAGATTATTCCCAACAGCTACCTGCCTCAAGTAATCGCGAGTGGCAAGCCGGTACTGCTGGATGTGCTGTATATTCGCAATCAATGGGTTCTGGTCAGTGCTGTACCGCTATTGAACAAGCAGAAGGAGGTGGAGGGTGCTTTTGCCTTTGTTGCCACAGACAGCCCTTCGACTGCCAAACCCTTGCTAGCTAAATACAACCGCCTGCAAAGCGAGCTGCGCAACTCCAAGCATTATCAGTCAGAACGCAGCTCGCGTTATCAATTGTCACAGATTTCCGGACAAAGCGACGCCTTAAAAACCGTTAAACATCAGATACGTCAGGCAGGTCGGTTTGATATCTCGGTATTACTAACGGGTGAAACGGGCACCGGTAAAGAATTGTTTGCCCATGCACTGCACAATCTGTCGGATCGGGCTGACAAGCCGTTTGTATCCATTAACGTCGCCGCCATTCCGGACACGCTGATAGAGGCCGAATTTTTTGGTGTAGCACCCGGCGCATTTACCGGTGCAAAGAAAGAAGGTCGCCCTGGCAAGATAGAGATTGCTCAGGATGGCACCCTGTTTCTGGATGAAATTGGTGATATGCCGCTTGCCCTGCAATCCAAGTTACTACGCGTACTGCAGGAAAAGGAGTTTGAAAAAGTGGGTTCCAACGAGGTCCAGGCCACCAATGTCAGAATTGTTGCCGCTACCAGTCGCGACCTGCTGCACATGGTCTCCATGGGAGAGTTCCGGGCGGATCTTTATTATCGCCTGAGTGCCATGCCGATTCATCTACCACCCTTACGTGAACGTATGGAAGATATCGAACTACTCAGTGAGCGTATTCTGGATGAATGCTGCGAGCGTCTGGGCGTGGCCACTAAAGAGCTGACTGTGGATGCGCTGGACCTGCTCAAATCACATGACTGGCCAGGTAATGTACGTGAACTTTACAATGTCATCGAACGCGCCTGTATCATGAATGAAAATGCTACCCAGATCAGTGGCAAGGGTTTTCGTGACGTATTCACCAACAACCTGATACGCCATGAAGAATTGCGTACGCCCCTGGCGGCCCTGACAGCCAATCAGCAGAATCCCTGGCAGAATATCGGTAGTGAGCCCAAAACACTGAAAGAGCAGGTTCGTGAAACAGAACGCCAAGCCATTACTGAGGCACTGAAACAAGCCAGCGGCCATCGTACCCGGGCGGCTAAGGCATTAGGGATTTCACGCGCTGCGTTATATCAGAAACTGGAATCACTGCAGATCAACTAAGTGGGAAAAGCCGCGATAACAGCACCGGAACAGCTGTTTCCACACGCAATATACGCGAACCCAAGGATAACCGATGCAAACCCGCCTCTTGCAACTTATCTACCTCGTAACTGATAAAGCCCCCCTCAGGACCTACGGCTACCAGTGCCGGTGCATTGGAGGCAGGCGGGCAAGGTTCAGCATCGTAAGGATGTGCAACCCAGCCTTGTCGGTCAGCCAATAACCCCGGTAACTCATCCTCAACGAAGGGTTTGAAGCGTTTACGTATCTCAACCCGCGGCATCAGGGTATCACCGGCCTGCTCCAACCCCAGCAGCAACTGAGCCTGGATCATGGAATCACTCAGCAAAGGTGATGACCAGTAACTTTTATCCACTCGGTAGGAGTGTATCAACCAGATCTCTTTGACGCCGAGAGTCGCCACTGTTTGCATAATACGTTTGAACATTTTCGGCCGTGGCAGTGCCAGCACTAAAATCACCGGCAGGGGCGCTGGCGGCTGACGTGGTGCACTAAAATCCACCTCCAGCTCTACTGAAAGTCTATCCAGTCGAACGACCCGAGCAGCTCCGATTGCGCCATCAAGCATACCCACCCGCAGGCTGTCACCTGGCTGCGCACGATGTACATCACGAATATGTTCGAAGCGACGATCTTTTAACACCACGGCAGTTGAATTGCTCAACTCCCCTGGGTACAGCAATATAAGATTCATGATTCAATATCAGCCGACGCGAGCAAAAGAAGCCTGTTATGTTAACAAAAACCCGATCAATTTCAGAGTCGGCAGTGTCCCTGACCGCGCTTAGCAAGGTACTGTTGGTGGTATTCTTCAGCGCGCCAAAAAGTTGCTACTGGCAGAATCTGCGTCACAACAGGTTGCGCGAACACCCCGGCGGCATCCATATCCGCTTTACTCTGCTCTGCCAATACACGCTGCGCCTCATCCTGATAAAAAATGACCGAACGGTACTGTGTGCCAACATCCGGTCCCTGTCGATTCAAAGTTGTGGGATTGTGGCACTGCCAGAACACAGCCAGGAGTGCTTCATAGCTTAGCTGCTCTGTATCGAACACCACCTGCACCACTTCAGCATGACCAGTATCTCCCTGGCATACCGCTTGATAATCCGGATGCTCACTACTACCACCCATGTAGCCCACGGCTGTCTCTGTGACACCGCTCAATTCGGCGAATGTCAGCTCTACGCCCCAGAAACACCCGGCGGCAAACGTTGCTATAGCCATGCTTTTACCTCAATTATTACCGATTAAATGCTTTTATATTCTACGCAAAAGCGCTTTACTTAGATTAGAAATTTATAGCCTATATGGGGTATGATTCAGTGACAACACAGGGGATTTATGGCTACTTACGCAATTGGCGATATTCAGGGCTGCTATGATGAGCTGATGCAACTGCTTGATCTGATCAACTTCAATGATTCAGACCATCTATGGTTTGCAGGTGATCTTGTCAATCGTGGCCAACAATCGCTGGAGGTGCTGCGTTTTGTATCCGGGCTCGGTGAGCGCGCTCAATGCGTACTGGGTAATCATGATCTGCACCTGTTAGCCCTGCATTATGGTGCTACACGTGACAAACGTAACAGCACCCTGAGCCAGGTACTGCAAGCCCCTGACCGTGATGAACTGATGCACTGGCTCAGATGCCGGCCTTTACTGGTCGAAAATGAGCAACTTGGCTACATTATGACACATGCCGGCATTCCACATATCTGGTCGCTGGGAAAAGCCAGAAAACGTGCTCAGGAAGTTGAACGGGTACTGCGCAGTAAAGATGTCGGCGATTTTTTTAATCACATGTATGGCAACAAACCGGATACCTGGCATAACGACCTTGAAGGCTGGGCACGCTTACGTCTGATCACCAATTACTTTACCCGAATGCGTTTTATCACACCAAACGGACAACTGGAATTTAATGGTAATGGTGAAGCGGATACAGCGCCGGATGGCTTTTTGCCCTGGTTTGCTGTCAGGCGCCAATCACCACTGCTGCGTAGACAGCTTTTTGGTCACTGGGCCGCACTGATGGGGAGCACCGGCAAACCGGAAACCATCGCCCTGGACACTGGCTGTGTCTGGGGGTTCAGTCTCAGCGCTTTCTGTCTGGAAAACCAGACACTGACTCGCTGTAACTGCACGGCCTATCAACCCAAACCACATGAGAAAATTGTCTGATGAGCCAATTTAAAGCGATTGCACCCCAAGCGGCAGCCACTCTTATAGAGCAGGGTGCTGCCATTGTCGATATACGCGACCAGAACAGCTTCAGCGCTAGCCATATTGCCCAAGCCCAGCACCTCAACAACGATAATCTGCCAGTTTTCCTGCAACAGGCTGACCGCCAGCAAGCACTGATCGTCTACTGCTACCATGGAATAAGCAGCCAATCTGCAGCTGACTTTCTCGCCGGACAGGGTTTTTCCGAAGTCTATAGCCTGGATGGTGGCTTTGAACAATGGAAACTACAGTACCCGGAACTGTGCCAAGCCTGATGGAGATATGTCTGGTAGGCGGCGCCGTCCGTGATCAGCTGTTGGGGCTGGAAATCAAAGACCGCGACTGGGTTGTTGTCGGTGCCACACCGGAATTAATGCAACAACAAGGCTTTCGTCCGGTCGGAAAGGACTTCCCGGTGTTTATCAGACCGGATACCGGTGAAGAGTATGCGCTGGCTCGCACCGAACGCAAATCTGGGCGGGGATATCAGGGTTTCACCTTTCACACCAGCCCAGAGGTCACCCTAGAGCAGGATTTACAACGCCGCGACCTGACCATTAACGCCATGGCGATCCGCCCTGACGGTACTCTGGTTGACCCGTTTTACGGCCAGCAAGACCTGCAACAGCGCACGTTGCGCCATGTTTCAGAAGCCTTTGCCGAAGACCCATTACGCGTTCTACGCGTAGCGCGCTTTATGGCACGCTTTGCCGCACTGAAGTTTACAGTCGCGCCTGAAACACTGGCGCTGATGCAGCAGATCAGCGCCAGTGGCGAACTGAGCCACCTGAGTGCCGAGCGCGTGTGGATGGAATTTGAGCGAGCACTGGCAACCGCACAGCCCGTCACCTTCCTGCTCTGTTTAGCTGAGGCCAATGCGCTTGAACATCTGTTACCTGACTTCTGCGGGCTCAATTTCAGCTACTGCGAACAGCTGATCCAGCAACTTAAAACGCAAGACTCTGATGCTGAAAGCTGCTTTGCCCTGCTGTGTCAGCAGGCACTGACGGATGATCCTTGCTCACAGTTGAACAATCTGTGTGATCGACTGAAAACCCCAAACCGTTTTCGCCAGCGAGCTCGTGACCTGATCGATTGGCATAGCAAGCTAGCGGCACTGGATAGTCTTAGCGCAGAAGAGCGCATGAGTCTGATCAAGACCCTGAAGTTGCTGCGAACCCCTGAACGCGCCAGGCCTCTGCTGCAACTGTCTCGCGTACTACATCCGCACATGCACACCTCTGTGGAGAGGCGTTTGTATGCATTGCTGGAGCAACTGCAACAACTCTCCATAGAGCCTTTGTTACAACAAGGCTTACAGGGCAAGGCACTGGGCAAGGCATTGGAAGCTCAACAACAGCAACTTGCTGAAAGCTTCTGATACAGCCAGCTTACGCTATTCTTCTAACCCACCCGGCAACACCAGTTGTGGCGAAGGTCGACCGATGAAGTAGCCCTGCCCATAATCGATCCCCAACGCACGAATGGCATCCATGACGGCCTGATCTTCAACAAACTCTGCCACCGTCTGAATACCCAGGTTGTGCGCCAGGGTGACAATGCTTTTAACAAACGCCATATCTTTATCATCAATGAGCATATTACGAATAAACTCCCCTTCAATTTTAATCACATCTATTGGGAAGTGTTTAATGTAATGAAATGAAGAAAAACCCGAACCAAAATCATCTATGGCAAAATTAAAACCTTCCAGCTTCAGGTCCTGCACGAAACGCTCCAGCAACGCCATATTGCTTACCGTTTCCCGCTCAGTCAGCTCAAAGACGATACGCTTCGGCTCTATCTCATATTCCATAGCCAATTGACGCACACGAGAAATAAATTCACCTATAATGAGTGATTTAGGCGACAAATTCACGAACAGCATGCCTTTGTACTGTTGCTCATGCATCTGCTGAAAGGCTTTTTCGATCAACAGATAATCCATTTTATGTACCACACCGATTGACTCAGCAATATCGATAAACTCGCCAGCCGGTACGATTCGATCACCCATATCAATACGCATCAGCAGCTCATGGATTGCAATATCACCGCTTTCCAATGCGATGATCGGCTGAAAATATGGCACGATTCGCTGCTGCTCCAAGGCATCCAGTACCATCAGGTTCTTTTCACCCACAGCCTTGAACACTTCCGCCATTTCATGCTCATCCGGAATGGCGATCTGGTTCTTGCCCTTGCGTTTAGCCTTGTACATCATGTTATCGGCTACCACGAACAGGTCACGGGGATCGTCAGCATGACGAGGATAGACCGCAATACCAATCGACGTGGTTGCGCGGACATTACTGCCATCCGGTGCTGTCAGTGCCAGCTTTTGCAGCAGCCCAGCAATTCGCTGCGCCACCGTATGCGCCTGCTCTTCTCCGGTTTCGGGCAGAATAATAGTGAATTCATCACCACCGTAACGCGCCACAAAATCCCCCGGTCGCACAGCACTCTCCAATACTTTAGCAAATGCATGCAGGAACTGATCACCAAAAGCATGGCCATAGCGGTCATTAACGTTCTTGAAGTTATCCAGATCCAGCATTAGCAGGCTGAACTCCTCTTCATGACGTGAAGAGCGCCCCACTTCATAGCCCAGCAATTCACGGAACATGCGCTGATTATGCAAGGCCGTTAGCGGGTCACGGGTAGCATAGTACTCCAGGTCCTTGGTGTACTTATAAATCGCTTTGACTGACCCCACCAGATTCAACAAGGTTGTCAGAATGCTGTCGATGACAATATGCCGAATCGGGTCACGAGCCATTTCAGACTGCACACCAATACCCACCACTCCGCCGATTTTTGGTGTTTCCAATAGCAAGGACTTGGTTTGCAACTCAATATCATGTGAGCTCAGGCTGAGCTTTTCATGCTCCTCCAGCTCTCCGGGACAGGCAACATGATGGATAATATTCAGTATGGGAACACCACTATGGTAATGTGTATTGCTGCCCAACTGACGTGTTACCACTGCTTCAAATTGCTGCTTGGTGGTTTCACACACATCAAGGTGCCAAAACACCTCCAACTCATACCCCTCTTCTTCGACCTGGAAAATGGTGACCAGCGTGTGCGCCTTGATAATTGAATTGATATCAACCAGCAGATCCTTGATGAAATCACGCCAGTCTTTAACTACTTCAGAAGTGATAATGAACTTGCTCAGCAGGCGGATTTCGAATTCAAGTATATCCTTATCCACGGCTACACCCTTCAACCGTTCCATCAGCACATTAATCTGGCTGAAGGTGCTGTTGAACTCCTGAAAGTACAGATCTACATCACTGATATCCAGTTGCTTAAAGTCAGTGACGCTATTGACCGAACTCAAGCGATTGCCAAACTGAGCAACTGAGTCGTTGATACGACGTGATGCAAAAGCAGAAATCAGCGAGGCAATTAAAAATGTAAATACGCCAAACAGCAGAAAGAGCATAATATAGTCGCGGCGCATCTCTGTGCTGATCGCTTGCTTATCCTGCCGCAATTCGATCACACCCAGCACATCCCCTGGACTGGCATTCGCATGACAACTCAAGCACTCCTGACGCGCTTCAACCGGGTACAAACGACGAGTATGAGTAGCTTCTTCAAGTACCTGCCTACCGGCACCGTCAAAGGTACGATCAACCGCTTCGTCTGATTGACGCTGAGCCACCTCGCCATAGAGTCTTTTTACTTTAGCACCGCGATACAGCGCGATTTCGAAAGGACTGTTCGCATAAGCAGACTGAGTGACATCAACAAAATTCTCCATCTCTGCACGTGACCAGCCCTGGCTCATAATCATGAACATAGTACTGAAGGTGTGGTTAGCTATCGCTTCGGAGGTTTGTTGCGCCTGACGGTCGATCACGCTCTCGTAGAGCAATGAAACAGTCAGGGATACCCCCAAAAACACGGCCAGGGTGACCGCCATAATCGCAGAAAAAACAAAACCCGGCAGGGTTTTCACAAAATGAATAATACGGCTCAAACCAAACTCTCATCAGTACATTGAATATATCCTGCAAAAATATGTGGATACGTGACTTAAGTCAATCAGTCCTTTGCTTTTGCGTATGAAATCTGTTGGTCATGCCAACTAAAATCAACTGGCCAGAGCTTCTGATCTTGATCATAGGCCGACCATAAAGCTGCATAAGTCAGGTGACGCACAGGGTGGCATTGATTTGGTAAAAGCTCCGCTAAAGGCCACAAAACAAAGGCATTTTTATCAACTTCATCTCGTGGCAAAAGAACCCCATCAATCTCTCCTACCTGGTCATCGTAGGTTAAAATATCAATATCCAGTGTACGTGAACAAAAACGCGGGCCATTTCGCTGACGCCCATTGGCATCTTCAATTTGTTTTAAATTACGCGACAGCTCAGCCACCGACAGATCGGTATGAATAGCCACCACCATATTGTAGAAGGGACTGCCTTTGAAACCGACCGACTCGCTTTCGTAGACAGATGACAGTGCCAGCTCTCCGAATAGCTCAGCCAGCGCATCCAGCCCAGCGGCAATATAGTGTTCCCGATCAAGGTTACTGCCTAAGCTCAGCAGGACTTGAGCCATCAGCGTTTTTCTCCACGTTCAATAATAATGCCAACATCACGTGCTTCAGGCACTGCGCCTGGCTTACCCAACTGCAAGCGCAACCAGGGCACGGAAAACTCATCCATCAACAACGAAGCAATCTCTTCTGCCAGGGCTTCAATCAATAAAAACTCACTACCGGATATAAATGCAATCAGTCGATCACTAATGCTTTTATAGTTCAGGGTACTATCAATATCATCCGCATGCGCAGCCGCACGAATATCAGTACCCAGATCAAGATCGACGCAAACGCACTGGCGGACTTCACGCTCCCAGTCGTATATTCCGATAACCGTTTCCACCTGCAACCCACGAATGTACACTATATCCATTATTTACCCCTGAAAACTGTGAGCCAGTTATGCTAACCGACAGTTTATTGGAACCCATCCTGATCAGCTTTGCCTATCTACTGGGTTCTGTGCCGACCGCATTACTGGTGTGCAACTCTATGGGGATCGCTGATCCCCGTCAACAAGGCTCCGGTAACCCGGGCGCCACTAACGTACTCAGAATCGGCAGCCCTGTTGCCGCAATGCTGACGCTAGTGGGTGATTCCAGTAAAGGGGCTTTGGCCGTCTACCTGGCTGTCCTCACTAATCAGCCGCCAGGCATTATCGGACTTTGTGCGCTGGCTGCTGTACTCGGCCACTTGTTTCCCTTGCTGGGGGCCTATCGGGGCGGCAAGGGTATTGCCACTTTTCTCGGCTGCAGCCTGGTACTCAGTTGGCCGCTGATGTTCGCCCAGTTGCTAAGCTGGTTATTGGTTGCCAGCGTCACCCGTATTGCATCACTAGCCTCAGTGATGATGGCCCTGATCACTCCGCTACTGGCTTGGCTATTAGCCCCGCAACTACTCAGCCCTATGGCGCTGATCTCGCTACTGCTGATCGCCCGCCATCGCTTAAATATAGTACGGCTTTTCAAAGGTCAGGAAGCGCGCTTTTGAGACGCTTACAACGCTGGAAGACTATCCATCGGCCAGCGTGGCCGGGCCAGAATAGTCAGGTCACTCTGCTGCCCCGCCATTAAACGCTGACACCCCGCATACGCAATCATGGCGCCATTATCGGTACAAAACCTAGGGCGGGCGTAATACAGACTGGCTTTTTCCACCGAGACAGTTTCGGCCAGTTTTTCACGCAGACGCCGATTGGCGCTCACCCCGCCAGCGATAATCAACTGTTTCAAGCCGGTTTCACGCAACGCCCGACGACATTTGATCGCCAGCGTATCCACCACAGCTTCTTCAAAAGCCGCCGCAATATCCGCCATGGTTTGTGGATCTATCACGCCCTCTGCATCACGGCAGGACTGCGCAGTATTCAGGGTAAAAGTCTTCAAACCCGAAAAACTAAAGTCCAGCCCAGGACGATCCGTCATCGGCCGTGGAAATCTGAAGCGCGTGCGATCACCCTGTTCAGCCAGCTTGGCAATCAGCGGGCCACCGGGATATTCCAAACCGAGCATTTTCGCCGCCTTGTCAAACGCCTCACCGGCGGCATCATCAAGGGATTCACCCAGTAGCTTGTACTCACCTATGCCATCCACACGAACCAGTTGTGTATGGCCACCCGATACCAGCAAAGCTACAAATGGGAAAGACGGTGGCGATTCTTCTAACATGGGTGCCAACAAGTGCCCTTCCATATGATGTACACCGATGGCCGGAATACCCAAGCCTAGCGCCAGAGCACGCCCTGTCGAGGCACCGACCATTAACGCACCGATCAAACCAGGGCCTGCGGTATAGGCAACAGCATCCAGATCAGCCAGCACCAGTCCGGATTCAGTCATCACTTCACGAATCAGCGGCAAGAGTTTACGGATATGATCACGGGACGCCAGCTCAGGCACCACCCCCCCATACTCGGTATGCATTTCTACCTGACTGTAGAGGGCATCACCCAGCAATCCCAGCTCACTGTCATAGACCGCCACACCGGTTTCATCACAGGATGTTTCAATACCCAGCACACGCATTTCTATTGCTCACTCACAGTAAAACAGGCACTCATGGCCTGCTGGAAGAATAAAGACTGCATTATCACCAAAACTCTACGGAATTTCACCCCTATATGACTTTACTTCGCCTCTCGCTACCAGTAAAATTTTGCACCTTGATCACAAAATCGCCCAAGTTCCGTTTGTTTAGCGCAAACCCCTGGATGAAATTACTGATCAAGAATCAACCTAACCCTAATCTACTGAAGGAGCATTCATGCCAGCAGTAAAAGTTAAAGATAACGAGCCGTTTGACGTTGCTCTGCGTCGCTTCAAGCGCTCTTGTGAGAAAGCCGGTGTTCTGGCTGAAGTTCGTCGTCGTGAACATTACGAAAAACCAACTACAGTGCGCAAACGTAAAGCCGCTGCAGCTGTTAAGCGTCATGCAAAAAAAGTATCTCGTGAAACTGCACGTCGCGTTCGCCTGTACTAATTTGAGCATTACACCCTTTTTATAACCGTAACAACCGACTTGTAATCGAACCCATCAAGTGTTCATAGCAGGTGTTCATAACAACAGGACTTAAGATGTCTGATCTGAAGCAACAAATTACAGAACAGATGAAGGCCGCCATGCGTGCCAGGGATAAAGTGCGTCTCGGCGCTATCCGTCTAATCCTGTCCGATCTCAATCGTATTGAGGTAGATGAACGCATTGAACTGGATGATACACGCGTCCTGGCCTCTTTAGATAAAATGGCCAAACAGCGTCGCGATTCGATTGCCCAGTATCTAGCGGCTGAGCGTCCGGAACTGGCAGACAAGGAGCAGCAAGAGTTGGAGGTGATTAAAACTTTCTTGCCGCAACCTCTCAGTGATAGTGATATAGAACAGATTATTGATGATGCCATTAACGCCACAGGTGCATCCAGCATGCAGCAGATGGGACAGGTTATGGCACTAGTCAAGCCCAGGGTTCAAGGGCGTGCCGATATGGGTCAGGTCTCTACCCGAGTGAAAGCCCGGTTCTGACACCAGCAATTTCGCTGGACATGACAGCGGAGTAATTATGGCAGGGCGAATACCGCAATACTTTATTGATGACTTGCTGGCCCGCATCAACATTACCGACATCGTGGAAAGCCGCGTAAAATTACGCCGCAGCGGTAAAAATTACTCAGGCCTCTGCCCTTTCCATAAAGAAAATTCTCCCTCTTTTACCGTTAGCCCCGACAAGCAGTTCTACTATTGCTTTGGTTGTGGTGCCGGTGGCAACGCACTCGGCTTTTTAATGGAGTATGAACGCCTTTCTTTTCCGGAAGCCGTTGAAGAGCTCGCCCGCCTCGCCGGTGTCGATATCCCGCGCGAAGAGCAAAACCCCCAACAAATCGAGCGCGACCATCAGGTCAAGCAGCAAATTTCACTGCTTGATCAGGCCAGCCAGTTTTATCGAGAACAACTGCGTAGCGCCAATACCCGTGACAAAGCCATTCAGTACCTGCAACAACGCGGACTCTCCGGGCAGATCGCCTCACAGTTTCAAATCGGCTATGCCCCAGCTGGATGGGACAACCTGATACAGCATTTCAGCGACCAGAAAGACGCCACCAGCTTGCTGGAAAAAGCCGGCATGGTCATCCACAACGAAGAAAAAAACCGCCACTATGACCGCTTTCGCGATCGTATCATGTTCCCGATTCGGGATATGCGCGGCCGTGTAATCGCCTTTGGCGGGCGGGTACTCGGCGACGACAAACCCAAATACCTTAACTCTCCCGAAACCGATACCTTCCACAAAAGCCGTGAGCTCTACGGCCTTTACGAAGCCCGCCAAAGCAATCGCCAACTTAACAGACTGCTGATTGTCGAAGGCTATATGGATGTCGTCGGCCTGGCACAAAACGGCATCACCTGGGCCGTTGCCACGCTTGGCACCGCCACCACCGAACAGCACCTTATCCGCCTGTTCAAACTGGTGCCGGAGCTTATTTTCTGCTTCGACGGCGACCAGGCCGGGCGCAAAGCCGCGTTGCGCGCTCTGGATATCGCTCTGCCAGCACTACAGGATGGCAAATCCGTGCGCTTCCTGTTTCTGCCTGAAGGTGAAGACCCAGACAGCCTGATTCGCCAGGAAGGCCAGAGCGCCTTCGAGCAACGCATTCTCAACGCCACCCCCTTGAGCACCTTTTTCTTCAACAATTTATCCGAAGGCTTCAACCTGGACAGCATGGATGACCGTGCCCGCCTTGCCTCGACCGCACTACCACCGATTCGCAGCATGCAGCCGGGTCTGCTGCAACAGATGATGCTGGACCGGGTCAGTGAAATCACCGGCCTGAGCGCCGAGCAGTTGGCGAGCCTGATCAACCTGCACAAAATCAGTCAACCGGCTGCTCCAGACACTCAGGAGAACAGTTACCACCCAGATCAGGAGTATGGTGACTACCCGGAACTGAGCCTACCTGATGGCGAAACCCCGCCCGCTCCAGTTCAACGCCAAGCCGCACGCAGCCGCACGGTAAGCCTGGTAAACCGGATTATCTCCATCATACTGCATCGCCCGGCGCTGGCCCGTGAGCTTCAAGACCCCGAAGCACTGGGAAATCTACAGGAATCCAATATCGATCTTCTGATAGAACTCATCACCTACCTGCGCCAACACCCGGATAACTCACTAGGAACCCTGCTTGTGGACTGGCAACACGACACACAGCGCTCAGCCTACCTGATGATATTAAATGAAATATCACATCTGGAACCCGTGCCCGAAACAGCGGACCCATTAGCTGAATTAAATGGTGCACTGACACGCCTACTCAGCCGACACACAGAAATTCAACTCGACAGACTCTTGAAAAAAAAGCAACAGTCCCCATTAACACAGGAGGAAAAAAATTTATTGCAGCAGCTTCTTCTATCCGGACGTTAAAAACACCGGTTCAGGTTTGGCAAATACCCGTTAATGCTCTATTTTAATACAGTAGATAACGAATTACGGAGCTAAATCTATTCAGCAAGGTCTGAAACAGCTATAATGTTGCGCTTCTTTTTTCACCCATTATTCACATCAGCATTCATCGCAGGGGCTCTATGTCAGATACTTCCCAACAGCAGTCTCGTCTGAAAGAACTCATCGCACGAGGCAAGGAACAGGGTTATCTCACCTATGCAGAGGTAAACGACCACCTGCCAGAAGATATTGCCGACCCGGATCAGGTCGAAGATATCATCCGCATGATCAACGACATGGGCATCAGCGTTTCCGAAGAAGCGCCCGATGCAGAAACCCTTCTGATGACCGAAGGTGACTCAGCAGAAGAAGCCGACGAAGAAGCCGTCGCCGCGCTTGCCGCGGTTGAATCCGATGCCGGCCGCACTACCGACCCTGTTCGTATGTATATGCGTGAAATGGGCACCGTGGAGCTGCTGACTCGTGAAGGCGAGATCGAGATTGCCAAGCGCATAGAAGAAGGCATTCGCGAAGTCATGATGGCACTGGCGCATTTCCCAGGTAGCGTCGAAGCTATTCTGGCAGCCTACGATGCCACCCTGCAGGAAGAAGGCCGCCTCAGTGATATTTTCAGCGGCTATATCGATCCTGACGCACCCATTCCGGAAGAGGAAGTCGAGGTCGAGGAAATCGACGAAGATGATGCTGATTCGGATGATGACGACGATGACGACGACAGCACCGACGACAGTGCAGATGAGGAAAAGGACCGCGGTCCTGATCCTGAAGAAGCGCGTCAGCGTTTCGGTCTGATTCGTGACAAGCTGGATGCCTACCTGCTGGTCCTGAGTGATAAGGGCAAAGACAGCCCTGAAGCCAGACTGGCTCTGGAAGAACTCAGTATCGCTTTCTCACCAATCAAACTGTCACCACGCTTTTATGAAATGCTGGTCAGCCGTATTCGTGCGTTTATCGAAAAGGTTCGTGCACAGGAGCGTACTATCATGCGCATCTGTACCCAGCGTGCCGGCATGTCCCGCAAAGACTTCATCAGCGGCTTCCCCGGTAATGAAACCAACCCGGAGTGGTTCGATAAACTCGCCAGCGGCAAGCAAAGCTGGGCCAGTAAAATTGAACAAAGCCTGGATGATCTGAAACGCGCCCAGCGCCGCCTGATCAATATTGAAAATGATGTCGGCATCAGCCTTTCTGAAATCAAAGATGTAAACCGCCGCCTGTCAATTGGTGAAGCCCGCGCCCGTCGCGCCAAGAAAGAGATGGTTGAAGCCAACCTGCGTCTGGTTATCTCTATCGCCAAGAAATACACCAACCGCGGCCTGCAGTTCCTTGATTTGATCCAGGAAGGCAACATTGGCTTGATGAAAGCGGTAGACAAATTCGAATACCGTCGTGGCTACAAGTTCTCAACCTATGCCACCTGGTGGATACGTCAGGCGATCACACGCTCGATTGCCGATCAGGCACGTACCATTCGTATTCCGGTACACATGATCGAAACAATCAATAAGCTCAACCGTATTTCCCGTCAAATGCTGCAGGAAATGGGTCGCGAACCCACCCCTGAAGAATTGGCTGAAAAAATGGAAATGCCGGAAGACAAAATTCGCAAGGTACTGAAAATTGCGAAAGAGCCGATCTCCATGGAAACCCCCATCGGTGACGATGAAGACTCCAGTCTCGGTGACTTTATTGAAGACATCATCATGGCCTCACCGGTTGATACCGCCACAGGCGAGGGCCTGCGTGAAGCCACACGCAGCGTACTGTCCGGACTCACCGCTCGTGAAGCCAAAGTACTCAGAATGCGTTTCGGTATCGATATGAATACCGACCACACGCTGGAAGAGGTTGGCAAACAGTTTGATGTCACTCGCGAACGTATCCGTCAGATCGAAGCCAAGGCGCTGCGCAAACTGCGTCACCCCAGCCGCTCCGATCACCTGCGCGGCTTCCTCGACGAATAACTCAACGCGTTCAACATATTGCGCCAATGCATACTTCTCTGTATCATTGGCGCTCGCTTTTCAAGGGCCTATAGCTCAGTTGGTTAGAGCAACGGACTCATAATCCGTTGGTCGCTGGTTCGAGTCCAGCTGGGCCCACCATTTCTAGTTAAAAATCACTTATACATCACAAAATATCTGCATGAATAAGTGATCCTCGCCACACCAGCTTAACCTACAGACTCCCAAAAGAGCCAACTACCCCGAAACCTGATTCCTAGATAACAACGCCCAAAGACCCGCCGCCGAAAGTAACGACCCGCCCACCAGGTTAAAGCCTCGATGCGCGCCCGGACGCGACAAAAGTCGACGAGCTGAACCGGCAAATATGGCGTAGAGGGTTGCATTCAAGGTAGCCATGGCGACGAAGGTGACGCCTAAAATCCAAAGCTGCTGTACATGATCAGTACCTGGGTGAATAAACTGCGGCAGGAAAGCTACAAAAAACACCATACCTTTAGGGTTCAAAGCAGTTACCAGGTAGGTATTCAGGAACAATCGCCAGCGTGATCCGGGTTTAGGCGGCGCCGCCATCTCAACTGAAACAAAACCACTGCGTAACAGTTTGATGCCGAGGTACAACAAGTAAAGTCCACCAAGCCATTTGATGATCATAAACCAGAAGGCAGATGCCGCCAGCAAGGTACCTAAACCCAGCAGTGAAACCGCCAGCGCGGTGGAGTCCCCCAGTGCGACAGCCGTTACCAGGGGCACATTGGCCCGGCGTCCATGGGCGATAGAATAACTGATGACTGCCAGAATAGTTGGCCCTGGAATGATCAACAACAACGCAGAGGCAGCAACAAAGGCTAGCCAAAGTTCAACAGGCATGAATTTTACTCCTTGAAAAATCTTAAAATATAGCCGTTGCGTATAAAAAACTATAGCATCAGCAGAGGCCAAAATATGTCCCTAATCTACTCTACAGGCCCAATACAGATGAGTGAGATTACGAAGTTGTTTAACAGCCAGCGCCATATGCCAGCTTGACTATATATTAGAATGTATTAATGTTAAAAACCCAGCATTGGAAATCAACAAGATCTACGCCTGTAAAGGTGCACATTTTTACAGTAAACTTCCACGGCTACATTAAGCCAGTTTGCAACACGGACTAGTTTTAACATCTAAGTATAATAGTTGTGTTGAGCCGTTTACACGTTACTTTTTATTTTGCAGGAGCATGTTGCTACCATGAGTCTTTTCTGGATTCCTCTACTACCTGCCTTGGGAGTGCTAGCGCCGCTGTTATCCCAGCGCTTTGGCAGAACCCGATGTGCATTTGCAACCGCTGCCGCACCAGCGCTGGCTTTGCTGATGCTGTTGTTGAGTGCTCCGGCTGTATTCAGGGGTGAAACACTGATAGCAACCGCCAACTGGGTTCCGGCATTGAGTATGGATATCTCTTTTCGCCTGGATGGATTGGCCTTTCTGTTTGCTCTGCTAATTCTAGGTATCGGTTTATTAATAATTCTCTATGCACGTTACTACCTGTCCGCCAAAGACAGTATGGGGCAGTTTTACGCCTATCTGATGCTGTTTATGACCGCTATGCTGGGGATTGTGCTATCTAATAATCTGATCCAGTTATGGATGTTCTGGGAACTGACCAGCATCAGCTCATTCCTGCTGATCAGCTTTTGGCATGGCAACACCGAGGGCCGCAAGGGAGCTCGCATGGCCCTCACAGTAACCGGTGCCGGTGGTCTTGCTTTATTAGCAGGCCTGATGCTGATTGGTAAAATTGTCGGTAGCTATGATCTTCAAACCGTCATTGAAAGCGGTGATATCCTTCGAGAGCATGCCGCATACCCGGTTGTGCTGATATTGGTACTCTTGGGTGCCTTCACCAAGTCGGCTCAGTTCCCGTTTCATTTCTGGCTGCCTCATGCAATGTCAGCGCCTACACCCGTAAGTGCGTACTTACATTCAGCCACCATGGTAAAAGCCGGCATTTTCCTGATGGCGCGTTTTTATCCGGTATTGGCTGGTACAGAACTGTGGATCATTATTGTCACCCTTACGGGTATGGCAACACTGTTGTTAGGGGCTTATACGGCACTATTTAAACATGATCTTAAGGGATTACTGGCTTATTCAACTATCAGCCACCTGGGCCTGATTACACTGCTGCTGGGCATGGGTACTGAACTGGCCACCATTGCTGCAATTTTTCATATTATCAACCATGCCACGTTTAAAGCCTCCCTGTTTATGGCGGCAGGGATCATCGACCATGAAGCTGGTACCCGCGACATGCGCCGCCTAAATGGGTTATGGAAATTCATGCCTTACACAGCCACCCTGGCGATGGTGGCGGCGGCTTCCATGGCGGGTGTGCCACTGTTAAACGGATTCCTGTCAAAAGAGATGTTCTTTGCCGAGACACTGCTTCAGCATACATTGGGGTCCTTATCCTGGATGGTTCCTGTGCTGGCAACATTGGCTGCGGTCTTCTCAGTCGCGTACTCATTGCGCTTTATTCATGATGTATTTTTCAATGGCGAACCGGTCGATCTGCCAAAAACTCCGCATGAACCACCACGCTATATGAAAGTGCCGGTAGAAATTCTGGTCGGACTCTGTCTGCTGGTAGGGTTATTCCCTGGCTTTATGGTCGGTAGCCTGCTTTATTCTGCGTCGGCAGCCGTACTCGGCGGCGAAGTACCCTATTTCTCTCTGTCGATCTGGCATGGGTTTAACCTGGCACTGATTATGAGCATTGTCGCCATGGTACTGGGTGTTATCATTTATCATAACCGCCGCAAACTGTTTAAGTTTCACAGCCAGTTTCCGGAAACCGATGCCAAGCTGGTATTTGAAAGTATGATGCAATGCCTTGTCCGAAGCGCGACAAGAATTAACCAGTTTTTTGAGAATGGCTCATTGCAACGCTACCTTATGTTGCTGTTTCTGATGGTCATCGTGTTTGCTGGCAAACCGTTGTTGCTGTTGATGCAAACGGCCGGGGAGCGCGAGCAACTTCCTACCAACAGTATTAGTATTGTTCTGGCTGTTATTCTGATTTTTTCGGCACTCGCTACGGTTATCTGGCATCGCCAGCGTTATATATCTTTGCTGACACTGTCGGTGGTTGGCTTGATAGTCTCCATGTCATTTACCTATTTTTCAGCGCCGGATCTGGCACTGACGCAACTGTCGGTAGAGGTAGTCACAGTCATACTGTTGATGCTGGCGTTGTTCTTCCTGCCGCAACAGACCCCCAAGGAATCCAGCCCTGGACGGGTAGCGCGTGACCTGGGCATTGCTGCTTTGGTCGGGGGGATTTTTGCCACCCTGAACTATGCCATCATGACCCGATCAGGCTTGAGTATTTCCGATTTCTATCTGGAAAACAGTAAACCTGGCGGCGGGGGCACCAATGCAGTAAACGTCATTCTGGTTGACTTCCGAGGTTTTGATACCTTTGGTGAGATACTGGTGTTGGGTATTGCTGCCCTGGGTATTTTCAAACTGATTAACCGCATGAAGATATCCAAACCCTCCGGGGATATCAAAGGACGTAGCTGGACACAAGACAGCCACCCGATGATCCTTAGAACAGTGTCCCAGTCACTTTTACCCTTGGCACTACTGGTATCGGCCTATATTTTCCTTCGTGGTCATAACATGCCCGGCGGTGGTTTTATTGCCGGGCTGATTACAGCGGTGGCCATCATACTGCAATACATTGCCCATGGGGTGGACTGGATTAAACCCCGCCTTAAGGTCAACTATCAGTGGTCTATAGCCATTGGCGTGTTAATTGCTGCCGCAACCGGCGCAGGCAGTTGGGTATTTGGAAAGCCCTTCCTGACCAGTTGGTTTGACTATTTCCACCTACCCTGGATTGGTAAATTTGAGTTAGCCAGCGCCATTTTATTTGACCTTGGCGTATACATTACCGTGGTAGCGGCCACCCTGCTGATTCTTGCAAATCTGGGTAAGCTGACCACCTCGCACCGTCCTAAAATGGAGGATCAATCCTGATGGAAGTGCTTTTTGCTCTCTGCGTGGGCGTACTCACCACCTGTGGTGTATTTTTAATTCTGAGGGGTCGCACCTTTCCTGTAGTGATTGGTTTAACTATGCTGAGCTACGCTGTTAACCTGTTTTTATTTTCGAGCGGTCGACTGTCAATAAACTCTGCAGCTGTTATTGGTACCAGTGACAATTATGTCGACCCCCTACCGCAAGCATTAGTGCTCACAGCGATAGTAATAGGATTTGCGATGACAGCATTTGTTGTCATTCTGGCTATGCGCGGTCGCGGTGATCTGGGCAATGATCATGTCGATGGCCGTATCCCTGATCATTCATCACTGACTGATAAGGAGCGAAGTTAATGTCGCTGCATCTGGTTATTCTGCCATTTCTGCTTCCGATTGTGGCCGGGTTGCTGCTGTTACTTCCCCCTATTCAGAACAGTTTGAGGCGTCAACGCATCTTTGCTGTAGCATCGGGCATGCTGCTGATCCTGGTATCCGCTCTTTTATTGCACACGGCCTATACACAAGGCACGCAGATTTACATGCTTGGGGACTGGTCTCCGCCGTTCGGAATTGTGCTGGTAGCGGATGTGCTGGCCTGTTTACTGGTTCTACTCACCGGCATTCTGGGACTGGCCTCAATCCTGTTCGCTACAGCCGGAGATGATGAAACCGGCATGTATTTCCACACCCTGACATTATTACTCGTCGCCGGGGTTAATGGGGCCTTTCTCACAGGTGACCTGTTTAACCTGTTTGTTTGCTTTGAGATCCTACTCATTGCGTCCTACGCATTACTGGTTCATGGCGGTGGAAAACAAAAAACCCAGGCCAGCTTGCACTATGTCATCCTGAATTTGGTGGGCTCAAGTGTTTTCCTGTTTGCGCTGGGGATACTTTACGGCATGCTTGGAACTCTGAATATTGCCGATATGGCCGTCAAGGTTAACCTGCTGAATGCTGATGACAAGTTGCTGGTCAAAGTAGCCGGTTTGCTGTTATTGGTAGTATTTGGTCTCAAATCAGCCATGCTGCCACTGCACTTTTGGTTACCACGGACCTATGCGGTGGCAAGCGCCCCTGTGGCAGCGATGTTCGCTATCATGACCAAGGTGGGGATATACAGCATTTTTCGCGTTCACACCGTGATTTTTGGGGATTTTGCTGGAGACTTAGCCAATATTGCCCAAGTCTGGCTTTGGCCGATTGCAATTTTGACGCTGTTCATAGGGTCTATAGGTTCACTGGCCAGTTCCAACCTGCGCATGTTGACTGCAAATATGATCCTGATTTCAGTGGGTACGCTCTTGGTGGCGGCAGCACTGGGTACTGAACAGGCGGCAGGTGCTGCATTTTATTACCTGGTACATACCACTCTGGTGGCGGCTGCCATGTTCCTGATTGCGGATATGATCATCAGGCAACGGGGAAAAGCCGAAGACCGCTTTGTTGCTGCACGAATGATGAAACAGCGTGACTTACTGGCCGGATTGTTCTTTTTAGCTGCAGTGGCAATGGTGGGAATGCCACCGCTATCCGGCTTTATCGGCAAGGCGTTACTGATGCAGGCGGCACAAACTGGCACCGAGATGGTCTGGGCATGGACAGCTATCCTGTTGTCTGGACTTGCGGCTATTATCGCTTTGTCTCGTGCCGGAACAACGCTGTTCTGGCGGGTAACAGGCAGTACAGCCGATGGCGAAAATGTTAAAAATGCTAAATTGATCGCTGTGGCAGGTCTATTGATGTGCTCCCCCCTGATGGTGCTGTTCGCCGGCCCAATTACCGCACTGACATCAGAAGCCGCTGCTGTTCTGTACAATCCGGAAATTTCAGTACATGCACTGCTGCCGCTACAGCCGATGCACACAGGAGGGCAATAAGATGCTTGTGAAACCTCGCTTTCGTTGGCTACCCATGCCGTATCACAGCACGCTGTTGTTTGTGACCTGGCTGCTCCTGAACAATACCGCTGCACCAGGACACCTGGTATTAGGGGCTTTTCTGGCTTTGGGCATCCCGATGCTGACCAGTGGCTTGAGCAAGCCCCAGCCGGCCCTGCACAAACCCATTAAAACTATACGCTACGCCCTGCTGGTGCTGGGCGACATTATCACCGCCAATCTCGAAGTAGCTCGCCAAGTCATGGGGCCGATAGATCAACTGCATCCGGCATTGATTGCCATGCCACTGGATATTGAGGGAGACTTACCCATCACCCTGCTAGCGAGCACCATCTCACTCACCCCAGGCACCGTTAGTTCGGAAGTATCGGAATGTAAGAAGTTTATATATATTCATGCACTTTCCATGACCGATGAAGCCGAGTTGATCGCCACTATCAAACAGCGTTACGAAAAACCGTTGATGGAGATTTTCTCATGCTAACCTGGACTGTCATACTGGTAAGCATCATGGTTGTGATCGCCCTGATTCTGAATCTTTGGCGACTATTTGCCGGTCCGGATCTTGCTGATCGTCTGCTGGCACTGGATACCATGTATATTAACAGTATTGCTCTGATTATCTTACTGGGAATCTGGTTCAGCACAACGCTATATTTCGAAGCCGCACTACTGATCGCTATGCTGGGCTTTGTGAGTACAGCAGCCTTGTGTAAATACTTATTACGCGGCGACATTATTGAATAAGGTATTTGTAAATGAATTTTTTACTCGAACTGATTGTATCCATTTTTTTGCTCACTGGTGGCGTATTTATTCTGGTGGGCTCTATAGGATTGGTAAGACTGCCGGATTTTTTCATGCGTCTGCATGCGCCTACTAAAGCGACAACCTTGGGTATGGGAGGCTTACTGATTGCGTCGATGATACTCTTTACGCTACGCGAGCCAGGTCATATCAGCGTACATGAATTGTTGATCACGCTGTTTTTGTTTATCACCGCACCCGTGAGTGCACACATGATGGCAAAGACTGCATTGCATCAAAAGTTGAAAATGCTGAAACGTACTCAGGGGCAACATCTGGTAGATACGGCAGCACGCCAGGAGGCACCTGCTCAAACTGAAACAGTGCAGAGCAACTCCTGAATAAGTGCCCAGATACAGTAGTCAGCGCTTAAGCTAATCAGCTTGAAACGTCAGCCAGGATACGCTCGATAATTGGTCGATTGGCGGCTGGAAAAGCATACTCAGCGAGTTGCGACACATCTACCCAAACGAGTGGCTGGCCCTCACAGCCCCGGGCTTCACCGATAAACGCCGTTACATTGAAAACGTCTAATAACACATGGCGTTCAGGATATTCATAAGGAATCTGTATAAGTGGCTGAGCAGCCGTGACCTGAATACCCAACTCCTCCAACAGTTCACGATCCAGCGCCTGACGCGCTGTTTCATGCACCTCAACCTTACCACCAGGGAACTCCCATAACCCACCCTGATGCTTATCCGAGGGGCGACGAGCGATCAGGATAGAACCCTGAGGGTTGTATATCACCGCCGCCGCTACATGCAGTACCTGGCGCGGCGGCTGGGAACTTATATCAGGAACGGTATTCGGCATTGATCTTGACGTAATCATGTGACAGATCCGTGGTCCAGATACTTTCCTGTACCTGACCACGGTTCAGAGACACTCGGATCAGGATAGTGTCTTTATTCATCACTGCCTGACCCTGCTCTTCAGTATAACTGTCAGCACGACCACCCTGCTTCACGATCGCCACATCATCCAGCCAGATGGCGACGTCATCAACCTTCAGATCACTGACACCCGCACGTCCGACACAGGCCAAAATACGGCCCCAGTTAGGATCACTGGCAAACAGAGCAGTTTTGACCAAAGGCGAGTGCGCTATGGTGTAAGCCACTTTGAGAGCCTCATCAACGCTGGCCGCCGTTTCAACACGCACTTCAACAAATTTGGTAGCCCCTTCTCCGTCCTTGACGATTGCTTGTGCCAGTTCCAGCATCACTTCGTGCAGACCGGCAATAAATTGATCCATCAATACCGGTTCCATATCACTCAACTCAACACCACTCTGACCGGTAGCGACCAGCATGCAAGCATCATTGGTGGAGGTATCACCATCGACAGTGATTCGATTAAAAGTCTGCTCGTTAACCTGACTCAGCAACCGTTGCAACAGATTAGCATCGACAATCGCATCGGTAGCGACATAGCCCAGCATGGTGGCCATATTGGGCATGATCATACCTGAGCCTTTGGAAATGCCAGTGATAGTGATCAGCTTGCCCTGATGTTCGATCTGTACACTGTGACCTTTTGCGCGGGTATCTGTGGTCATAATCCCCAGTGCCGCTTCCATCCAGTGATCTTCATCAAGATCATCCAGCGCCGCATCCAGCGCTGAAACCACCTTGGCGACGGGCAGAAGTTCACCGATAACACCCGTGGAGAAAGGCAACACAGACTCCGTATCCACCTGAGTCTTTTCTGCCAAAGCAGTACAACAGGCTTTAGCAGCGTCTAAACCCGCCGCTCCGGTACCTGCATTGGCGTTACCCGTATTCACCAGCATGTAGCGTGGCGATACACCACCGGCAAGATGCTTTTTTGCCAACAGCACAGGAGCCGCACAGAACTGATTACGAGTAAAAACACCCGCAATTGTAGCGTCTACCGGAATTTCCATAATCACAATGTCTTTGCGTCCCGGCTTTTTGATTCCGGCGGAAGCGATACCCAGACGAAACCCTTTTACCGGATGCAACTGCAACGTTTGTTCAGCACCTACTGCCATGCTACCTTCCTCTGTTATGCGCTGGTGTTAAATTTTACCATGGCATTGTTTGTATTTTTTACCTGAGCCGCAGGGACAGGGCTCATTGCGACCCACTTTGGGCACATCACGCACGAAAGGCTCCTGTTTGTCACCCTCGGCATTTGCTGCAGCAGTTTCTTGTTCACTTTCAGCCTGCATGGCATTGCTTTGAGAGTGCTCAAAGCTCATTTTCTGACGCTCGGCCGCTTCGCGGCGTTGACGTTCAATGGCTTCAACATCCTCAGGCTCGCGCACTTTTACGTGGCTGATAATGCGTACTACATCTTTTTTGATATTCTCAAGCAATGCCTGGAATAACTGAAAGGATTCACGCTTGTATTCCTGCTTTGGATTCTTCTGCGCATAACCCCGCAGGTGAATACCCTGGCGTAGCAAATCCATGGTTTGCAGATGTTCTTTCCACAGGGTATCCAATACCTGCAACATGACCTGTTTCTCAAACAGACGCATAGTTTCAGCACCGACTAACTGCTCTTTCTCAGCATATTTCTCGCTGATTGCGGTATGGATTTTATCGCGCAATGGCTCTTCATGCAGTTGGGTATCTTCATCCAGCCATTGCTGAACTGGCAGCTCGATGGAGAAATCCGTCTGCAAAGCTTTTTCCAGACCGGCGACATCCCAGGTTTCTGCCAGACTTTCCGGCGCAATGAAATCACTGATCGTGGTATCAATCACCTCGGACCGTATCGCATTGATAGTATCCGAAATATCATTAGTCGCCATCAGGTCATTGCGCTGTTCATAGATTACCCGGCGCTGATCGTTGGCCACATCATCGTATTCAAGTAAGCTTTTACGTATATCAAAATTACGCCCTTCAACTTTTCGCTGGGCTTTTTCGATCGCATTACTGACCATTTTGTGTTCGATGGCTTCTCCCTTATCCATACCCAATGCCTGCATGAACTGGCGGATACGGTCAGAGGCAAAAATACGCATCAGATCATCTTCCATCGACAGGAAGAAGCGTGAGGAACCCGGATCACCCTGACGCCCGGCGCGACCACGTAGCTGGTTATCGATACGACGGGATTCATGCCGTTCGGTACCGATGATATGCAAGCCACCAGCAGCGACCACCTGCTCATGACGCTGTTGCCAATCGGCCTTGGCGGCACTGATCTGCTCCTCTGTCGGATTTTCCAGTGCATCCAGCTCTACTTCAAGCTTCCCCCCCAGCATGATATCGGTACCACGACCGGCCATATTGGTGGCAATGGTAATGGCACCTGGGCAGCCAGCATTAGCAATAATACCGGCTTCACGCCCGTGGTTTTTGGCATTCAAAACATTATGGGTGATCTTCTCTTGTATCAGCATCTTGGACAAAACTTCAGATGAGCCAACTGACGCTGTACCCACCAGAACGGGTTGCCCTTTCTCCTGGCAGTGTCGGATCTCCTTAACGATGGCGCTGAACTTTTCTTCGATGGTCAGGTAGACCAGGTCATTATAATCGGTTCTCTGTACCGGCTGATTGGTCGGAATGACAACCACATCAAGGCCATAAATCTGACGCAACTCAAAGGCTTCCGTATCAGCCGTACCGGTCATCCCGGACAGTTTTTCATACAACCTGAAATAGTTCTGGAAAGTAGTCGAGGCCAGCGTCTGGCTTTCCAGTTGAATTTTGACACCTTCTTTGGCTTCAACAGCCTGGTGCAGGCCTTCAGACCAGCGACGACCCGGCATGATACGACCAGTGTGTTCGTCAACTATCACCACCTGCTGATCCTGGACGATATAGTCTTTATCGCGTTCAAACAGGTAATGTGCACGCAGCCCGGCCAACACATGGTGCAATAAGTTCAGATTACCTGATGCATAGAGACTCTCCTCTTCCTGCAACAAGCCCTCTTCACGTAGCAGATCTTCCACTAGCTGGTGACCGGCTTCGGTTAGTTCAACTGTGCGGTTTTTTTCATCCACCACAAAGTGTTCATCAATGATCTGGGTGTCGTCTTTAACATCAACCTCGCCAAAAAACTGCTTTAGCTTGGGAATAATTTTATTGATATGTGCGTACAGGGCCGAGCTGTCTTCAGCTGGACCTGAAATAATCAGTGGTGTTCGGGCCTCATCGATGAGGATGGAGTCCACTTCATCGACGATGGCAAAATTGAAGCCACGTTGTACCTTGTCTTCAACACTGAACGCCATATTGTCGCGCAAATAGTCGAAACCGAACTCGTTGTTGGTACCGTAAGTGATGTCACAAGCATAGGCTCCACGTTTACCCTCATTACCCTGACCAGAAACAATCACGCCAACACTTAACCCCAGCGCCTCATAAAGCGGACGCATCCACTCGGCATCGCGGCTGGCAAGATAGTCGTTTACGGTAACGACATGCACTCCCTTACCACTGATGGCATTAAGGTAAGCAGGCAGTGTTGCCACCAGCGTTTTACCTTCACCGGTTTTCATCTCCGCCACTTTACCTTCGTGCAGGGAGATACCACCGATCATTTGTACATCAAAATGACGCAGACCCATCACCCGGCGAGAGACTTCTCGCACTGTGGCGAAAGCTTCTGGCAGCAGTTTGGTCAGAGATTCACCCGCTTCAAACCGCTGCCGATAGGCAGTGGATAGCGCCTTAAGCTCATCATCACTAAGCTGTTCCATCTGCACTTCCAGTGCATTGATGTCCTTAACGACTCGCCCCATACGTTTGAGTTCACGATCGTTTTTGCTTCCGAAGGCCTTTTTCAACAGTGATGTGAGCATAATTCAACTTTTACCGTTAATTGGATGTTATTCGCGCAATGTCCATCGCGGAAAGAGCACATTATTCTACAGTGATTCTTGTAGATAGTTGAGTTTCCAGACGCATTGTTCAACCCCTACAGGACGATATAAATAAAAAAAGCCGGGCGAGAACCGGCTTTCTGCTGTTATTTTGCTTTTAGTGGGTTAAAAACACCCGAAAAACCAGAATCAAACAGCGGCTGCCGGGCGCAAAAATGCTATGGGAGATGCCTGCTCCAGCGATTCAAAAGTGACTATTTCGTAGGCATCTTCAGTTTGCAACAGTTTTCTGAGCAGAAGATTGTTCAGGTGATGACCTGATTTATATCCGTAGTATTCGCCGATCAGACTTTTACCCAACAAATACAGATCCCCAACCGCATCAAGAATCTTGTGCTTAACAAACTCGTTTTCGTAGCGCAAACCGTCTTCGTTCAGCACCCGATAGTCATCCACGACGATAGCATTATCAAAGCTTCCACCCAGTGCCAGGTTCTGAGAACGCAGGAACTCGATATCACGCATAAACCCAAAGGTTCTGGCACGACTAACCTCACGAACGAACGAGGTGCTGGAAAAATCCAGACTGGCTTCCAGGTGACGATCCGTAAATGCCGGATGGTCAAACTCGATACGAAAACCCACTTTGTAACCTTCGTAAGGTTTGAAGCTGGCTGTTTTGCCGTCCACTTCAACACTAACCGGCTTTTTGATACGCACAAACTGCTTGGCCGCATTTTGCTCTGCAATACCGGCTGACTCGATCAGAAACACGAAGGGTGCGGCACTGCCATCCATGATCGGCACTTCTTCAGCAGTCAGATCGACGTATAGATTATCGATCCCCAGCCCGGCAAGCGCCGACATCAGATGTTCAACCGTGGCAACACGAACACCGTCTACCGATAGATTGGTAGATAATACGGTATCGACCACATGGGTCGCGAAACCCGGAATTTCGACAACAGGGTCCTGATCTACACGCCGGAAAACGATACCGGTATTGACCGGTGCTGGTCTTAGGGTCAAATAGACTTTCCGACCACTATGCAGGCCGATACCTGTCGCCCGTATACTCGTTTTCAGTGTGCGTTGTTTAATCATTACAGTTCGCCGGATAACAACATAAATAAATGAGAATGATAACAGACTCACCCCATTTCAGGCAATCGGCCCATAAGGCCGCCACCCTCAATCCGCCTGACGTCGCAGGAAGGTTGGTATATCCAGCTCACCATAATCCTTGCGCTTACCTGTCTCTTTATCATGGCTGTCCGGCTTATCCAGCAGTGCCTCTTGCTTCTGGCGACGCAACACTGACGGCAGTTCAATTTCTTCCTGACGCAGATCGGCTTTAGGGGCTTCAGTAGCCACCAACTTGAACTCTTTCTCTTTAGGACGATCAAGGCCTGTTGCGACAACCGTCACACGTAGCTCATCCACCATGTCCGGATCAATCACCGTTCCGATCACAATAGTTGCATCCGCATCTGCACATTCTTCAATAATTTCACCGATTTCACTGTACTCACCCAGACTCAGATCCAGGCCAGCGGTGATATTCACCAGGATGCCACGCGCACCACGCAGGTCAATATCTTCCAGCAGCGGACTCATGATGGCAGAACGTGCCGCTTCCTGAGCACGCTTATCACCTTTGGCTATGCCCGTACCCATCATCGCCATGCCCATTTCAGACATTACGGTTTTGACATCGGCAAAGTCGACGTTAACCATACCGGTACAAGTGATCAGATCGGAAATGCCCTTCACCGCCCCTTTCAGCACGTCATTGGCGGTATTGAAGGCATTGATCAGACTGGTATTCTTACCCAGAACCGCAATCAGCTTCTCATTCGGGATGATGATCAATGAATCCACATTTTCACGTAGTTCACGTATGCCTTCCTCAGCGATAGCCATGCGCTTGCGACCTTCAAAACGGAAAGGCCGGGTCACCACAGCGACCGTCAGAATACCCATTTCACGGGCAATCTGCGCCACGATCGGCGCTGCACCGGTACCCGTACCACCGCCCATACCGGCGGTAATAAACACCATATCAGCACCTTTAAGGCTTTCAGCAATCCTGTCTCGATCTTCAAGGGCCGCTTTGCGTCCGATTTCCGGATTAGCACCAGCCCCCAATCCCTTAGTCAAACCACCACCAATATGCAGGGCTGCACGCGTTGCCAAACGCTCCAGTGCCTGGGCATCAGTATTGGCGCAGATGAACTCAACCCCACCGAGATCATCAGACACCATGTGTTGAACGGCGTTACCGCCACCCCCACCGACACCAATGACTTTAATGACGGCTTCCTGAGGTACATTATCAATTAATTCAAACATTTTTTTCCTCCCCTGACATGCCTGCTTTTACCTTCCGGTCATGCCACGCTTAACGATTCATTCAGAAGTGACGCTTAAACCAGTCTTTTACTCGACTCACCAGATCACCGACCTGTGGACGCTGCAGACGTTTTTCGCGCATTTCCGGTACAATTTCTTTTGCTGTTGGTTTCTGCTCCGCTTTTGCATAGTGCAGTAACCCGATTCCGGTTGCGTAAATCGGGTTCTTAAGCAGCGATTCCATACCCCGGACGCCTTGCGGAAGTGCCAGCCTTACTGGCATATGGAAGATCTCTTCCGCCAGTTCAACAGCCCCTTCCATTTTCGATGTACCCCCGGTCAGCACGATACCTGCAGCGATCAGGTCTTCAAAACCTGAGCGTCGCAACTCGGCCTGCACCAAGGCAAACAACTCTTCATAACGCGGCTCGACCACTTCAGCCAGTGACTGCCTGGACAGATCTCTGGCGGGCCGATCGCCCACACTGGGCACCTTGATGGTTTCATCAGGGCGAGCCAACTGTGCCAAGGCACAGGCATATTTAATCTTGATTTTTTCGGCATGCTGCGTCGGTGTACGCAGCGCCATGGCAATATCATTGGTAACCTGATCACCCGCAATAGGAATAACGGCGGTATGACGGATTGACCCATCAGTGAATACGGCAATATCCGTAGTCCCCCCGCCGATATCGACGATGCAGACTCCCAGATCTTTTTCATCTTCTGCGAGTACAGCATAGCTGGAGGCCAGTTGTTCAAGCACGATGGCATCGACTTCCAATCCACAACGACGGATACATTTATCAATATTTTGAATCGCATTGGACGCACCGGTAACCAGATGCACCTTGGCTTCCAGACGTACTCCAGACATCCCCAGAGGCTCTTTAATGCCTTCTTGCGTATCGATCAGGTACTCTTGCGGCAAAATATGCAAAATCCGCTGATCGGCTGGTATGGCTACAGCGCGCGCAGCGTCTATCACACGTTCCAAATCATATTCAGAGACTTCACGATCCCTCACCGCAACGATTCCGTGAGAGTTCAGACTGCTGATGTGATTACCGGCAATTCCCACCGTCACTGAATGAATCTTGCATCCTGCCATTAATTCAGCTTCTTCAACTGCACGCTGTATCGCACTAACAGTCGATTCAATATTTACCACCACGCCACGCTTCATACCGTGAGAAGGCTGTGAACCCACACCGACTATCTCAATACCGCCGTCAGCACAGACTTCACCTACCAGACACACCACTTTAGATGTACCTATATCCAGTGCAACGATCATACTGTGATCTGATGTCGCTCTTTTATCCTGCATCGCCTAGCCTCTCTTCGGTGCGCCATCTGACAGCCACACCGTTGGTGTATCTTATGTCAACCTGTTCAATTTTATCCGCCGACTGACTGAGCTCAGCTTCATAGATGCTGATAAAGCGCCTGAGTCTGGGCATCAACTGCTCTCGTCCAGCAATAACCTGTATGCCGTTATCCAACTCCAGATTCCAGGCGCCACGGCTTTCCAGCGTCAGTCCTTTAATACGTATACCTGAATGGGCAAACAACACACTCAGATCATGATACTGTTCGATAATCGCCCGTGTTTCGTGAGCTGGCCCATTAAGTCGGGGTAAAAACTCATACCCGGCACTCATGTCCGGCCAGAAAATATCACCCTGATGATTCAGCAGTCCACGCTCACCCCAGCGCGCCACAGGTACCTGTTCTGCAATGGCCACGTGTATAGCCGCTGGCCACTGACGCCTGACCTCAGCCATGTGTACCCAGGGGTTAGCCAGGGTCGCATCACGTAAACTGCGAAGATCCAGCGATAAGATGGGTGCCTTAACCTCCGTTGCCAGGTAGCTGGCTAATACCTGGCCATCCAGATACCGTAACTGCCCGCTGATGCTGACTGCATTAACCGGTTTATCCAGCCAGGCCAATGCCTTGCCTGCCAACCCAACCAACAGCACAACAAACATCAACAGCATTGCCAATAACACAACCCGCTTGACGGCCTGAGGCTCAATCGGTTGCTCCGGCTGGCGTTGCACGGCCACAGCACCCCGTACCGGCACAACCGGTTCTGGATCTTGCTTAAGCCAGGGCAACGACAGATTCATCTTTAGCTCTCCCGGTCCAGTTTTGCCGTGCGTAGAATTTCTACCACTAATTCGGAGAAACTCATGCCCGCCTGTTTCGCTGCCATAGGCACCAGACTATGGTCTGTCATGCCCGGCAGAGTGTTCACTTCCAGCAACAGAAATTCACCATCGGCATTCATCATCACATCAACCCGACCCCAGCCACGACACCCAACAGCACTGAAAGCTTTTACAGCCAATGTCTGCAGTGCCTGGTGCTGCGCATCTGAAAGTCCATGTTCAAACAAATAACGGGTATCGGATGCTTCGTATTTGGCATTAAAATCGTAAAAGTCGTGCGAGGTCTCTAACTTGATGACAGGCAGGGCCGTATCACGTAAGACAGCCAGGGTATATTCGGCTCCCTGCACCCACTGTTCAGCAATCACCAGATTGTCATAGCGGGCTGCTTCAGCATAAGCTGCCTGCAGCTGTGCCAAATCCTTAACACGGCTCATACCAATACTGGAGCCTTCATGCACAGGCTTGACCATCATCGGAAAGCCCAGTTTGTCGGCCACCGCCTGCAAGTCAGCGTCTGCGTTCAGTTCAGCAAAGGGTGGCGTTGGAAAACCGGCTCCCAGCCATAACTGCTTGCAACGTAGCTTATCCATTCCTAGCGCTGAGGCGGCCACACCACTACCGGTATAAGGCTTCTTCAGCATTTCCAGCAAGCCCTGCAAGGTGCCATCTTCGCCGCCCCGGCCATGCAGAATCAAAAAGGCACGATCAAACTCGGCGTCAAGTAATTGTGCAACCGGATCAGCCCCGTTGGCACACAGATCGATAGCAAAAGCATCGACGCCAGCCTGACATAAACCTTTCAATACTTCGGCGCCACTACGCAGTGAGATACTGCGTTCAGCGGAATCTCCGCCCATCAGCACAGCAACTCGCCCAAAAGTCTGTTTCTCAACGGCGGTTATTTCAAATGCTTTCATTCCGGCACCTCACCGTCACGGCTTAGATTCAGTTTGCTTAGCGTATGCGCCAGGGTAGTGATATCCCCGGCCCCCTGGGTCAACAACAGATCACCGGGACGCAACAATGTGCTCAGCAGCTCAGGAAGATCTTCTGTTGACTCCACAAACACCGGCTCTTCACCACGTTGACGGATGGAGCGGCAGAGGCTGCGGGTATCTGCACCAGGAATTGGCTGTTCACCAGCGGCATAGACCTCTAGCATCAGTAGCAGATCTGTTTCTGACAACACCCGGGCAAAATCTTCATAGAGATCACGCGTACGGGTGTAACGGTGTGGTTGATACACCATCACCAGTCTCCGGTCAGGCCAACCGTCGCGAATGGCTTGAATGACCGCTTCAACTTCGCGGGGGTGGTGACCATAATCATCCACCAGAGTTACATTGCCACCGGTGACAGGTACTTCGCCTAAAGTCTGGAAACGACGACCGACACCTTCAAATTTTTCCAATGCCCGACAGATGGAGGCATCTGCCAAGCCTTCATCGGTGGCCACAGCAATACAGGCCAAGGCATTGAGTACATTATGGCGACCCGGCATATTCAGAGTGACATTCAGTGGTTCATGACCGCTAGGGCGCTCGACTCGGAAACGGGTTTGCAAACCTGCCATATGCAGATCAACGGCTCTGAAATCAGCCCCTTCATTAAAACCGTAGGTCAGTATTGGACGACTTACCTGTGGCAGAATTTCGACAACCACCGGATCATCAATACACATCACTGCCAACCCGTAAAAGGGTAAATTGTGCAAAAAGTTAACAAACGTCTGCTTGAGCACATTAAAGTCGCCACCATAGGTATCCATATGGTCAGCATCGATATTGGTGACGATTGCCACCATAGGCTGCAAGTGTAGAAAGGACGCATCACTCTCATCAGCTTCTGCCACCAGGTAACGACTGCCACCTAACTGTGCATTGGTGCCAGCACTATTTAGCCGCCCACCTATGACAAAGGTCGGATCCAGACCAGCTTCAGCCATCACCGATGCCAACAGACTGGTTGTGGTAGTCTTACCGTGCGTGCCAGCTACCGCGATGCCATGGCGATAGCGCATCAGCTCTGCCAGCATTTCAGCGCGGCGAACGACAGGAATACGCGACTGGCGTGCGGCTATCAGTTCCGGGTTATCCTCAGCTACAGCGGTAGAAATCACCACCACATCCGCCATTTCTACATTACTTTGCTGATGACCTATACAGATTCGAGCACCGAGAGATGCCAGGCGATCGGTCACAACCGAGTCGCGGATATCCGAACCACTGATTACATATCCCTGATTCAGCAATACTTCGGCGATTCCACACATGCCCACACCGCCGATGCCAACAAAGTGGATTTGACGGATACGACGCATTTCAGGCACTTCATACACGCCCATCGCATCATGTTTACTCATGCCATTACCTCCAGACACGCTTCGGCTAACTGCTTTCCAGCTTCCGGCTTGCCCTGATTACGTGCCAGTTGCGCCATTTTTAACAAACGCTCACGCTGATTGAGATTATTCAGCAACTGATGCAAAGCATCACTGCTCAGGTCTGATTGCTGCACCAGTTCAGCCGCTCCACATCTAGCTAAAAACTGTGCATTTGCTGTCTGGTGATCGTCTACCGCAAAAGGAAAAGGCACCAGAATCGCAGCCACTCCAGCAATAGCCAGCTCACTCACGGTCAGAGCTCCAGATCGGCATAACACCAGATCAGCCCAGCCAAAGGCTTCATTCATTTGTTCAATAAAAGGCACCACCCGCGCCTCTACTCCGAGTGACTCATAGTGTTCAAGCGTTTCTTTGTAATGGGTTTGCCCTGTCTGATGCCATACGTCCGGACGCGCTTCTGCAGGCATCCTGGCCAGCACTTCGGGTAGACGTTCATTAATAGCTTTGGCACCCAGGCTGCCACCCACCACCAGCAGACGTATTGGCCCTGTGCGGTCTCGCATCCGTTCAATCGGCACGGGCAATTCAAGGATCGGGCCTCTTACCGGGTTGCCAATGGTATCTTTAGCCTGGCACTGTTCGAAGGCACCCGGGAAAGCCTGTAATACACGTGTTGCAAAGCGTGCAAGCACCTTATTGGTCATCCCCGGAATAGCATTTTGTTCGTGAATGACGACCGGTATACCCATCAGCTTTGCAGCCAACCCTCCCGGGCCAGACGCAAACCCCCCCATACCCAAAACGGCATCTGGCTTCACACGCTTGATCACAACTCTGGCTGCCAACACGGCTTTAAGCAGCTTGAAGGGTGCTGTCAGTATCCGCAGCACCCCTTTACCCCGCAAACCAGACACAGGAATACAGTTCAGTTTGATACCTGCTGCAGGTACCACGCGAGCTTCAATACCGTTTTCTGTTCCCAACCATTCGATATGCACACCTTGAGCACGCAACAGGTCTGCTGTTGCCAGCGCTGGAAAGACATGACCACCGGTACCCCCAGCCATCACCAGCAGAGTTTTTGTCTTTTCAGTACTCATGCGACGGCCCTCCTGACTGCTTTATGTGGGCTCGGCTTGCCGGGTGACGATACCCCAGTCACCGCCGCGCGCTTCAATTCATAATCAATACGTAACACGATTGCGATCATGATGGATGAAGCCAGCAAACTACTGCCGCCATAACTCAATAAGGGTAGCGTCAGCCCTTTGGTTGGTAATGCGCCAACATTCACACCGATATTGATCAGCGCTTGTCCGGCAAAGATGAATGCACAGCCATAACAGACATAGCCCATAAAGAATTGCTGCTGTTTTTCGGCTCGGCGTCCGGTAATAAAAATCCGCAACACCAAAAAACAGTAGAGGGCAATGACTACCAAGGCTCCCATCAATCCCAGCTCTTCGGCCAGAATTGAATAGATAAAATCTGTGTGAGCTTCTGGAAGATAAAACAGCTTTTGTATGCTATTTCCAAGACCCGTGCCAAACCATTCACCACGGCCAAATGCGATCTGTGCCTGAGATAGCTGATATCCGGCACCAAATGGATCCGCCCAGGGATCCAGGAAGGTTTTCAGACGCTGCACACGATAGGGCTGTGTCACCGCCAACAGGCCAGCCATTAATATTCCCACCAGCAGCAAACTGACAAATTGAATAAGACGCATGCCACTGAGAAACACCATTCCCATGACTGTACACATGAGCACTACCGTGGCACCAAAATCAGGCTGACTGATGAGCAACCCGACATAGATGGACAAGGGCAATATCGGCTTAATAACCCCCGACCAGGTTGTGCGCACTTCAGACAACCGCCTGACCAGATAGCCACTGATGTAGATCACCATAAAAATTTTGGCCAGTTCGGAAACCTGTAGATTAAAGAAGCCCAGACTGATCCAGCGGCGCGCACCATTGACTTCACGGCCAATACCCGGAATCAACACCAGCAACAATGAAATGCCCCCAATCGCCAGCAAGGGCACGCTGTACTTTTGCCAAAACGCTAGCGGTATAGCCGAGACAATTGCCAGAGTGATGAACGCCATAACTACAAAAACGCCATGGCGCATAATAAAGAAATAAGCTGAACCAAAATCCCGTGCAGCCACATCCATGGAGGCGGAAGCAATCATGACGAAGCCTGTCAGCATCAATGTGACTGCGCTGAGAATTAAAAACGGATCAAATGACAATTTGCCCGGTGGCATATCCAGCACGGCAGGCCAACTGAGTTTCAGTGACAGTCCATTCATACCAGACCCTCCACTAGCTCAATAAAACGATCACCACGTGCTTCATAACCTCTAAACATATCAAAACTGGCACAAGCCGGAGATAACAGCACCTGATCACCCGGCTGCGCGAGTTCGGCCGCCAGCGTAACGGCGTTCTCCAGAGATTCTGCGTACTGAAGCGGTAAGCCCTGCAAATCACCGGCAATGAGACCTGCATCACGACCTATCAGCAGTACCTGACGAGCAAAGCGCGCCAACGGTGCTTTGAGCTCAGCAAAGTTCTGCTCTTTACCCACACCACCCAGAATAATAAGTAATTTATGTTCATCGCCCAACACTGACCCCAGCCCCTGCACAGCCGCCAGCGTAGCACCCACGTTGGTACCCTTGGAGTCATTGATATAACCAACACCCTGCTTCTCGGCCACCCATTGGCAGCGATGTCTGAGCCCTTGGAACTTTTTAGCGGCCTGCAACATAGCCTCCAGTGGCAGACCTGCTGCTGCACCCAAACTTAGCGCAGCCAGGACATTAACTACGTTATGCTCACCCTGCACTTTCAGATCAGCCACTGGCATCAACGGCTGTAATCCCTGGAATAGCCAGGGTTGATCGGCTTCTAGTGCAATACCGTACTGTCCCAGATCAGGGGCTGACAGGCCGAAGCTGGTCTGCTTCATCCCTTGAACCATTAGCGGAACAGTCAAGGGATCATCGCGATTCACGATACAATGGCGACAGCCTCGATAAATACGGTGCTTGGCCAGATAGTAGCCTTGCATATCCGTATAACGGTCAAGATGATCTGGACTGATATTCAACACTGTGGCAGCAATGGCTTTGAGTTCATGCGTGGTTTCCAGTTGAAAACTGGACAACTCCAACACATAGAGTTCAGCGGCAGGCTGCTGAAGCAGATCCAGTACCGGCGTGCCGATATTACCGCCCACGGCCACATTGATACCGGCCGCTTCAGCCATCTTACCGACCAGCGTAGTAACAGTACTCTTGGCATTAGACCCGGTGATCGCCACGATAGGTGCTGATACCTCTCTACAAAAGAGATCGATATCACCAATCACCCGGCAGCCCTGCTGTATAGCGTACTCTATTGCAGCTGATGATTTGGCCACACCCGGGCTAAGGATCAATTCGTCAGCGCTGGCTAGAAACTCAGGATCCAGCTCACCCGTATACAACTTTATTTGGGGGAACTCATTATAAAAATCTGCCGCCAATGGCGGTTTTTCACGCGTATCAACGACAGCAAACGGCCAGCCTTTGGCCGCCATATAACGGGCACAGGCATACCCGGTCTGTCCCAGACCGATAATAATGCGCAGTGTATCCGTTGCTATCATTGACACTTCATTCTCCAGTTAACGCAGTTTCAGGGTCGCCAGGCCAATCAGCACCAGCACCACACTAATAATCCAAAAACGCACAATCACACGGGGTTCCGGCCAGCCTTTCAATTCAAAGTGGTGATGAATAGGCGCCATTCGGAAGATACGTCGTCCGGTCAGCTTGTAGGATGCCACTTGCAAAATGACCGATACAGTTTCCATCACAAACACACCGCCCATAATCACAAGCACCAGTTCCTGGCGCACAATGACCGCTACAACACCGAGCACAGCCCCCAAAGACAGTGCTCCGACATCCCCCATAAATACCTGAGCGGGGTAGGTGTTAAACCATAAAAACCCAAGACCTGCCCCGACGATCGCGCCACAAATAATAATCAGCTCACCGGCACCCGCCACATAGGGAATGTGCAGATAGTTGGCAAACTGCACATGGCCACCGAGATAAGCAAACACTGCCAGCGCCCCAGCCACCATCACCGTTGGCATAATCGCCAGACCATCCAAGCCATCTGTCAGGTTCACGGCGTTGGAGCTACCCACGATGACGAAGTAGGTAAACACGATGAAGAAAATCCCCATCTCTATGACGATGTCCTTGAAAAACGGCACAATAAGCTGCGTTTCAACCGGACTCTGTGTGGTGATGTACAGCAAGGCTGCCGCTCCAATTCCACCCACGGACTGCCATAAATACTTCCAGCGTGCAGGCAATCCGCGCGGATCTTTTTCAATCACTTTGCGCCAATCATCTACCCAGCCCACGGCGCCGAAGACAAACAGCACATAAAGCGTAATCCACACATAACGGTTAGAAAGATCAGCCCAAAGCAAAGTGCTGACCGCAATTGCCAACAGGATTAATGCGCCACCCATGGTGGGTGTACCTGACTTACTCAGATGTGACTGTGGTCCATCAGTCCTGACCGCCTGGCCTATCTGCCGGCTGCGCAACTGATTGATCAGGTAAGGTCCCAACAACAACGAAATAGCCAGTGCCGTTAACACCCCAAGAATGCCTCGCAGGGTGATATAGCCAAATACTGAGAAACCAGAGTAGAACTGTGTCAGGTACTCTGTTAGCAACAACAACATTAAGGAGTCTCTCCATTTTGTAGAGTAGTCACTACTCTATCCATTGCCGCGCTGCGTGAGCCTTTGACGAGTAACGTAACCGGCTCGCTCAGCATCTGTTTCAGTGCTTCAATCAAGGCACCCTGATTTTCAAAATGCATGGCATTCAAACCAGCCAGCTTCGCTGCCTCAACGGCATGACGCATCAGTGGGCCTGTTGCGTACAGACCATCCAGTGAAGCATCAGCGGCATACTGACCAATTTGGCTATGCAGCTCGATTTCATCTATCCCCAGCTCAGCCATATCACCCAGTACCAGCACACGTTTTCCCTGACGGGTGGCCAGATAATCAATCGCGGCCTGCATGGCCTGGGGGTTGGCGTTGTAACTATCATCAATAATCAGTGCAGATTGCAGTGCTATCGGCTTCATACGGCCGTTCATGGCATCACAAGCTTCCAATCCTGACTTAGCGGCCTGCAATGGCAAACCCGTAGCAATCCATGCCGCCGCTGCCGCTGCCGCATTGGCCACATTGTGTTTACCAAGTAGTTTGAGCTGAACTTTGATTGAGTCCTGCTGATAATGCAGTCGAAAATGCCAGGCGCCCAACTCATTTTCAGCCAGATCACTAACCCAGATGTCGGCTGCATCATTAACAACAGAAAACGTCAGGTAGGAGCGCAGTCGATTATCCAGCTTTTCCTGCCAGAAACTGGCGTGATCATCATCCAGATTAATGATGCCGGTATCCTCATCTGTCAGCGCATTGAATATTTCTGACTTAGCACGAACTACGCCATCCAAACCACCAAATCCTTCGATATGTGCTGCGCAGGCGTTGTTGAGCAGCGCCACCTGTGGTTGTGCCAAATGGACGGTATAGTCAATTTCACCTTCGGCACTGGCTCCCAGCTCAACCACGGCATATTGGTGTTCTGCATTCAAGCGCAGCAGGGTTAACGGAACGCCGATGTGATTATTCAGATTACCCTGTGTAAACAATGTGGGGCCAAGTTGACTGAACATGCTGGCCAACAGCTCTTTCACCGTGGTCTTGCCACTGCTGCCGGTCACTGCGATCAATTTTCCACTGAAACGATTGCGGTTGAGTGCGGCCAACCGCCCTAGCGCTATCAAGGTATCCTCAACCACTAACTGCGGCAATGCGTCATCTAGGTGATGATCGGTAACGGCAGCCAGGGCCCCTTGTTGCCGGGCTTGTGTTATAAAATCATGGGCATCAAAACGCTCACCTTTCAGACAGACAAACAGATCACCCGGTTGAATCTGACGGGTATCCGTACAAATGCGAATTATCTGACTTTGTGGATCAGTAACACCCTCAAGCCTGGCTTCAGTTGCTGTCGCCGCAATATTCAGCGTCCACTCACCTAGCATGCAGCCCTCCTGCTTTTCAGCACATCTCTGGCCACAGCCTGATCACTGAAAGGTCGGCGTTCACCCTGTACTTCCTGGTAATCCTCATGTCCTTTACCGGCAATCAACACGATATCCTCTGCGCTGGCCTGCTCTATGGCGATGGCTATCGCTGCTGCACGGTCGGCTTCAACCTGCGGGTGATGCAAGGCACTGACACCTGACAAGACTTGCTCAATAATTTTATGGGGTTCTTCGAAGCGGGGATTATCACTGGTGATAATCAATTGATCCGCCAAACTGCTAGCCACCTGAGCCATCAGAGGACGTTTGCCCTGATCACGATCGCCGCCACAACCAAATACACAAATGATTCGACTAGCGGTTTTACGATGCTCATTCAGTGCAGACAGAGTTTGCAGCAACGCATCCGGTGTATGGGCATAGTCAACCAGCACTAAAGGCTCGCCCGCTGAAGACACTTTTTCCATGCGTCCGCATACAGCTGAAACCTGCGTTAGCGCCCAACTGATACGACACGCGTCATAACCGGACAGTCCCAATGAAGCCGCTGTCAACAATAGGTTGCTCAGGTTAAAGCGTCCGATCAACGAGGAACTGGCACTGATTTCTCCCCAAGGAGACGCAACAGCAAAACTCATGCCTTCATCATGCAACTCGGAGGTTTTCACCCACAAATCAGCTGACTGATCCAGCAATGAATACGTAATCACTTTATGCCCTTTAGCTTTACTTTGTTCAGCCAGCTCACAACCAAAGGCATCATCCAGATTCAGAATCTGCTCACTACCTGCTTGTTCAAATAAACGCCGTTTAGAATCGGCATAAGCAGCCATACTCTGATGGTAATCAAGATGATCACGGGTAAGATTGGTAAAACCAACCTGACGAAACTGCACACCGGCCGTACGTGCCTGATCCAGTGCATGACTAGACACCTCCATGACGACAGTATCCGCACCCGCTTGCTGATAGCTAGCCAACAACTGATGTACACTGAGCACATCAGGGGTTGTGTGGGTAGAGCGATCCAAAGAGCTGAGGAATCCATTACCAATAGTGCCGACAATCGCGGCTTTTTCGCCCAGTTGATTCAGTGCCTGTGCAATAAAGTGGCTGCAAGACGTTTTACCATTAGTGCCGGTGACCCCTATGACCTTGATTGCTTCTGACGGACACTGGTAATAACGACTGATCACTTCACCTGCCACTTGATTGAGGTTAGCTACCGGAAAAACCCAGTCAGCATAGGCATCAAGGCCGGAGTGATATTCAGAGGCATGCATAATAACGGCAGAGGCACCGGCACTGATGGCCGGAATCACAAAGTCCACACCCTTATGCTGAGTGCCGGAACGCGCAATATAGAGATCGCCGGCACGTACATCCCGATTATCCAGAACCACATTGCGAATCAACAAATAATCAGGCACACCCGGGCAATCCGGTAACAGGCTTTTCAAACTCGGGAGGTCTGAGCGTACATTTTTCATCGTTCAGCCACCTGTCGTATTTGTTCCGGCCAACTGTCCGGATCCAGATTCAACAGCCTTAAGGCGCCAGCGGCTACCCTAGCAAACACCGGAGCAGCAACTTCTCCGCCATAGATTTCCCGACCTTTCGGGTTATCCACCATCACAACAATCGCCAGGCGCGGATCTGAAACTGGTGCGATACCCGCAAAAACTGTAGTGTATTCTTCGCGATTGTAACCACTGCCACCGATACGATGGACCGTTCCGGTCTTACCGGCAACGCGATAACCTTCAACAGCAGCACGACGTGCAGTACCCCGTGGTCCGATAACTGTTTCCATCATCTGTAACACGTGGTTACCGACACCCTGCGGCATCACTCGAGTACCAACATCGGTGTCTCTTTTCAGCAGTGATACTGGGTGAAAAATGCCATCTGACGCAAAGGGTATATACGCCTGAGCTAATTGCAGCGGTGTAACCGATAAACCATACCCATAAGCCAGGGTGGCACGTTCTACTAACTGGCTCTCTCTGAGATCAGGCAGATAGCCTGTACGCTCACCAGGAAAACCGGTCATGCTCATCTGCCCTATGCCAAAGTTATGCATAAGCCGAGTCAAGCGGTCATGCTCCATCTCCAGCACCAGTTTCACTACACCCACATTACTGGACTTGGTGATAATACCGGTGAGATCCAGATCACCATAATCACGTGTGTCTTTGATCGTGGCATTGCTCACGCGCAGCGTTCCTGGAGAGGTATGTATGACCGTTTCAGGTGTATAGCGTCCCGTCATCAAGGCGGCGGCAATGGTCATGGGCTTAACTGTAGATCCTGGCTCGAATAAGTCGGTCATAGCCCGGTTTCTAAGAGCAGCAGCCTCGAGGTGACTGCGGTCATTCGGGTTATAGGATGGCTGATTTGCCATCGCCAGCACTTCACCGGTCTGTGTATCCAGTATCACAATAGAGCCCGAATCAGCCTGGTGCGCTTCAACAACAGCTTTGAGCTCACGATAAGCCATATATTGCAGACGCAGATCGATACTCAGCTGTAACTCATCCCCCTGATGCGCATCACTGATTGACCGGATATGTCGGATAGTCCGGCCCACACGATCCCGCATCACCAGCTTACTGCCAGACTCACCACTGAGCCAGTCATCGAAAGCCAGCTCCATGCCCTCCTGACCATCTCCATCTACATTGGTGAAGCCTACCAAATGGGCCGTCACTTCACCTGCAGGATAAAAACGCCGATATTCCCGATCAACATTAATACCCGGAATACCCAGTAAACGGACGGATTCAGCCACCTCTGGGGTAACCTGTCGACGCAGATACATAAAGCGGCGCTCGGCATTATTGCCAAAGCGCTCTATCAAACTATCCTGAGAAATGTCCAGCAGCTGACTGAGACGGTTAATATAGGGGTGCTGCAAATCGATTAATTTCGGGTCTGCCCAGATATTGGCCACCGGGGCACTGACAGCCAACGGCTCGCCATTGCGATCGGTAATCAAGCCGCGATGCGCCGGAATCAACATGGTGCGGATAGAACGGGCGTCCCCCTGATTTTGCAAAAAAGCCTGATCTGTCCAGTAGAGTGAAACCAGTTTCGCCAGAACACCGGCCACAGCAAGGCCCAGCAGGAAGAAAACCACCCACATGCGCCAGCTTCTGGCTGCCAAAGTCTGTGTCTGCTCAGTTTCGCTGCTCATTCCTGATTATCTCAATTTCATCCATTTCGGGAACCCGCATTTGCAAACGAGTTTCTGCTTCACTTTCAATACGTCCATGTCCACCCCAAGTACTTTGTTCCAGTAACAACTGTCCCCATTCCACCTGCAACTCATCCCATTGATGCACCAGCACTTGGTGATCATTAAACAGCCGACGATAGTCATAAGCTGCCTTGATGACTATGAGTGCCGACACCAGTATCGCCAGTATCAACACCAGTAAAATAACCAAGGGCCGATACAACTCTGTATGACCGATGTAGCCTTTACCTTCGTCTTCGTCCCTGGTATTGCCCATGACACTCAACACCCTATTCAGCTTCAGGCGCACTTCTCAGCCACTCGCATCACCGCACTGCGGGCACGGGGGTTAGCCTCAACCTCGGCCGCACTGGCTTTGACTGCTTTGCCAATACCGTTCAATCGCTGATTAAGCATGGATTGGGTAAATGGCAACCCGGCTGGGAGATGCTCATCTCCTTTCACATGCTTACGGATAAAGCGTTTTACGATACGATCCTCCAGTGAATGAAAACTGATCACCACTAGACGCCCCTTTGGTGCCAGTACATCTAGAGACTGATCCAGACAGGTCTCAATCTCTTCCAACTCACGATTAATATGGATGCGAATACCCTGAAATGCTCGAGTCGCAGGGTTTTTCCCCTTTTCCCAGCGTGGATTGGCAGCGGTAATAATGCTGGCAAGACGCGCCGTGGTTGTAATTGGAGATGAAGCCCGTTCTGCCACTACAGCCTTGGCCATTCGACGGGAAAAACGCTCTTCACCATAATGAAACAACACATCAGCAATTTCGGCCTCTGTGGCACGGTTAATCCACTCAGCGGCACTCTCACCGGCGGCTGTATTCATGCGCATATCCAGCGGGCCATCGTTCTGGAAACTGAACCCTCTTGAGGGATCATCCAACTGTGGCGAACTCACACCCAGATCCAGCAACACACCGGTCACTTGTGCTGTCATGCCACGTGCAGCAACCAACGCAGCCAACTCATTAAAAGAACCATGGGCAATACTAAAGCGGGGATCATCACCAAAGCGCCGCTGAGCTTCTGCCACAGCCAAGGGATCTTTATCGATTGCCAGTAAACGCCCCTGATCACTCAGGCATGACAAAATACGCGCCGAATGGCCTCCACGCCCAAACGTGCCATCAATATAGAAACCATCAGGGTCCGTCACCAATTCGGTGACAGCTTCTTCAAGTAACACGGTAATATGGCTGAATTCCTGACTCATCTAAGATCCTGTAAACCTGTATTGAGGATTGTGGCGTTAAAGCGACAAATCCAGCATTTCTGGTGGCAGGGTATCTTCGCCAACCTCGTCAAGGTATTCATCTCGAGTGGCGCTCCACTGTGTTTCATCCCATATTTCAAACTTGCGTCCCTGACCCAATAACACAATTTTTTTATCCAAACCTGCGTATTCCCGCAAGCTTGCTGGTAACAGTAAGCGGCCATTACCATCTAATTCCAGATCAGTAGCATGCCCGATCAGTAAGCGCTGAATTCGACGAGCCACCTTATTAAAGCTGGGCAAAGCCTCGATCCGAGCCTGAATATCTTCCCACTCAGGTAAGGGATAAAGCAGCAAGCAACGGGACTCGGTGTCGATCGTGGCGACCATCTGGTTATTGCAATGCGACGCTATCATTTCGCGATAACGTGCCGGAATCGCCATGCGACCCTTAACATCCAGATTGATCGGATTGACTCCGCGGAACATTATGCCCACTGAATTCCCCAAATTTAACCACTTTGAACCACTTTTACCCACTATTGCACACTATAGTGAGTAACCCCAGGCAATGCAAGGCACAAGCCAGGGTCGAAACCGCATGAAAAGTGATTACAAACGCCGATCAATGAAGGGCATCAAAAGAATTATTAGCGAATCAATTAATTAAAGAGAAACAAACAGATAGACTGTATACATATACAGTTAAAAGATTTTTTACAGATTATAATATTCGACAGAAAAGTCGTAAGCAGGCAAGTGTGGGAGTCTGCCTGTAAGCCGGGTTTTGTCGGGGACAATCATTCATCTGGGATACATGTCACCATGCACCTCAAGCGACCTACCCGGATCCAGTGCGGGCCACACCTTAAGGATCCCTATTTGGTCTTGCTCTGAGTGGGGTTTTCCATCGCCGTGGAGTGTTGCCACCCACGCGGTGCGCTCTTACCGCACCATTTCAACCTTACCGTGACTCCGAAAAGCCCTTAGGCGGTATACTTTCTGTTGCACTTTCCGTCGGCTCACGCCGCCCAGACGTTATCTGGCACTCTGCCCTGTAGAGCCCGGACTTTCCTCCCTCCTGCAAGCAGGACAGCGATTGCCCGGCAGACTCCCGCGCGCAGAATAACAGGAAACCCAGCAAGTGCAAGCATTACCGTTGCAGCAACGCCTCATACAGGCTCTTTTTATGCACACCAGTAATCTGCGCAGCCAGAGCAGCGGCTTTTTTAGGCGGTAATTCCTCCGCAAGCAACCTGACAATTTCCAGACTTCGGGCATCCGGCCCCTCTTTATCGGCCTGGGGAGCACTAGCACCATGCACTAGCACCACGAACTCGCCTTTTTGTTGATTGGCATCAGACTGCATCCAGAGCAACAACTCTGCCAGACTTCCATGCTTTATGGTTTCAAAGGTTTTGGTAATCTCACGCGCAACTACCGCTTCGCGATCTGCGCCAAAGACCTCAATCATGGCCTGCAGGGAATCCAGGATACGGTGGGTTGATTCGTAAAAAATCAGTGTGCAGCTGTACTCCACCAACGCAGCAAGGCTTTTTAGACGCGCCTGCTGTTTTGCAGGTAAAAAACCGATGAACATAAAGCGGTCTGATGGCAGGCCCGCCGCACTCAAGGCGGCAATAAAGGCACAACAGCCAGGCACTGGTGATACAGTATAACCCGCCTCGCGCACGCGCCTGACCAGAGAAAACCCGGGATCCGAAATCAAAGGGGTTCCCGCATCAGACACCAACGCAATCGTCTTACCAGCTGATAAATGGCGTATAATCAGATCTGCACGGGCATTTTCATTGTGATCATGGACTGAAATCAGTGTCGATTTAATGTTAAAGTAGGCTAGCAGTCGCCCTGTATGACGGGTATCCTCAGCAGCAATGAGATCCGCCTTGCTCAGCAACTCGATAGCACGAGGCGAAAGATCACCCAGATTGCCAATAGGCGTTGCAATAACATATAAAACCGGTTCAGCCATGAAGGTTATTCTCTTTTAAGGATTAATGAGTTTATGACAAAGCAACTAGGCCTGCTTTTATGCCTAATACTGACTTTACTGCTGCTCTCGGCCTGCGGTACCAGACCAACAACAACCCTACCCTCCGTAGCCGATAATGCAGATGTACAGCAGCTACTGACATCCGCACAGCGTGCAGGCCCCGAACAGGCAGCCACACTGAAACTTGAAGCGGCACGACTGCTTGTCGATGATCAGCAAATCGACACAGCCGCGAGTATACTGGAAAGTATCGACAAACGCAGACTTCCGCCACAATTGGGACTGGATGTTGCCAGCCTGCAGGCCAAACTGTCATTACAAAGCAACAGCCCCGACAGAGCACTGGGCTACCTGGATTTTCGTCTGCTGCCACCACAACTGACAAGTGAGCAAGTCATACAGCTTAACCAATTACGTGCCGAAGCCTTTGCTCAGCAAGAAAACTATATCAACGCCGCACGAGAATTGATCTCCGCCAGCCAGATGACAACTGAGCAGCACATCCGCCAGTCACTGCATACGCAGATCTGGAGCTTATTGATATCTGCCAGCAACGCTCAATTAAACAGTGCAGCAGAAAATAGAGGCAACAACTACTTAGACCAGGGCTGGTTTGAGCGAGCTTTGGCAATCCAAGGCATAACCGACTTCAGCGAACAACAGGAAAAACTGTTCGACTGGCAACTGCTCTGGGAGCAACATCCTGCGGCAGAATTGCCACCGCAGGATCCAAATGCCCTGATTGCCACAGAGTTATCGCCCATACAGCTACCATCGGCAGGCATTCAACGTACAGCCTTACTCCTGCCTATGACCGGCGAACTGGCAAATATCGCTAGCATTATCACCGAAGGCTACGTTACAGCAATGCAAGCGGCTGGCTCTACAGACGCAGAGTTGGTGTTACTCGACAGTACTGAAATCCACACACCGGAACAGCTGTTTTATTCAGCCAGAACACAAGGTGCCAACTTTATTGTCGGCCCATTGGATCGCAACTTTGTTAATCAGTTAGCCGACTATCCAGAGCATCCGATAACAATACTGGCATTGAACCCAGCCCTTGAGGGCAGTAACCCTCCACTGCAGCTTGACCTATCCAGTGATCATGAAGCCCATGCATTAGTCCAGAAAGCGGTGGAAATGGGTTATCTGAATGCCATGATCATTCACAGCGATACTCGTTCCGGACAACGCTTTGAACAACTGATTCGTGAAGAATATGAGCAACGCGGTGGCTTTATCAGCGCCAGCCTCAACTTCAATGCCACGCAAAGCAACAGCGAACAGATCAAACAACTGTTGCTTCAGGACCCTGAAATAGCCCGCACTATGCCAAATCGCTCTCGCAGTGGCATGAGTGTTAATGTCAGCCATGAAACCGACGTTATTTTCATGGCTACAGAAGCTGCTGATGCGCGCTTGATCCGTCCGATGTTAATGTACCACTTTGCCGGAGCCATTCCGGTCATGGCCACATCTCAGGTGTATGAAGGTAATGCCAGCGCGTCCAGAGATACCGACCTCAATGGTATCACCTTTGTGGATCTGCCTTGGCGGATTGCCGAACCCAGCCCTACGCGCCTCACCCTGCTTGAGCTACGTGACAATGCAGACACAGACCTTGGCAAACTCTATGCACTAGGTGCTGATGCTTATCTGATCAGCCAAAATCTGCCTCTATTACTTACTCAGGGCGGCATACTCAGCGGAGAAACCGGCAATCTGCAACTCGGCCCCAACCGCAGACTGATCAGAGCATTGGCTTGGGCAGAATTTGTAAATGGAGAACCTCAACTCATTACGGAGTAACTCATGGACAGACAAGCTATCGGCAAGGAAGCCGAACGTAATGCAGAAACCTGGTTAACAGCCCAGGGATTGCATCTGATACAGCGCAATCTGCGCTGTCGCCTAGGTGAAATTGACCTGATCATGGCTGATGGTCAGCACTTGGTTTTTATTGAAGTCAGGCACAGAAAGCACAGTCTTTACGGCGGTGCCGCCGTTTCAGTTGACTGGCGCAAACAGCGTAAACTACTTCAGGCTGCACGTTTCTTTCTGGCCGGAAATCCTGGCTGGGCCAAGCATCCCTGTCGCTTTGACGTCATTGCATTTGAGGGCAATAACGAACCTTTGTGGTATCGTAACGCCTTTCAGAACTGAAGCCATCAAGCTGGAACCGTACCATGGAACTTGAAGACCGCATTATCCGCCAGTTTCATCAATCGATGGAAGTCAACGCTCAGACGATCGAGCAATTTACACCGGTCATCGCAGCAGCCAGTGAACTGATTCTCCAGTGCCTGATCACTGAGCACAAAATACTCAGTGCTGGCAATGGTGCATCTGGTGCACTGGCACAGCATTTCGGCACCCTGTTAATTAACCGCTTTCGTCAGGAACGCCCCGGGTTGCCAGTGGTCACATTGAATGCCGACAGTGCCGCTATCAGCGCCATCGCCGAAGACAGTGGCTTTGCTGATATTTATTCAAAACAGATCCGGGCAATAGGCATGCCGGGGGACATATTATTGGCAATATCAGCCAATGGTCGCTCAGCCAGTCTGGTACAGGCCATTCAGGCAGCCCATGATCGTGAGATGAGCGTCATAGCCCTTACGGGGGGAGATGGTGGTAATATGACTGCACTACTCAGGCCAGATGAAACTGAAATCTGCGTTCCCAGCACTGATGAAGCCTTAGTACATCATGCTCAACTGCTGGTGCTACACAGTTTAACTGACTTGATTGACTTTCAACTTTTTGGAGCCTGATCGATGAAAAAGCTAATTTTCACCCTATTCATATCTGTATTCATTCTTAGCGGCTGCGCAAACCTAGTCAGTTCAGCACGCGAAACACCTATTGAAGAGAATGAGGGACGCCGCACAATAGGTAGCTATATCGAAGACAACAGCATTGAATTTAAAGCCAAGGTAAATATCAATAAAGGCTCGCAAGCCCTGTCTCAGTCCAATATCAACGTCACCAGCTTTAACGGCCAAGTGCTTCTGACCGGTCAGGTACCGGATGAAAGCACTAAAGCAGAAGCCACGGACGTGGTAAAACAACTCCGTGAAGTGCGCAAAATACACAATGAATTAGAAATTTCCGGACCGACATCCATGATGATTCGTGCCAATGACACCTACTTAACCGGACGCGTCAAGGCTCAACTGCTGGCTGACAAGAGTACCAATGGCATGCGCATCAAAGTCATCTCTGAAAATGGTACTGTGTTTTTGATGGGATTGGTCACAAACCAGGAAGGCGATCTCGCTGTGGAGGTCGTTCGTAATATAGTCGGCGTCAACCGTATAGTGAAAGTATTCGAATACATCTGAAAACCTATACAGCAGCCAAGACTTAGTCTATGGCTGCTGTAGGTTAAACAGGACTTACTTAACCACCTTAAGTGTTGTTCTAGACTTGCTGCCCGCGCCTTTTTTACTGCTCACAGAGACTGGGCCACTTGGTGTGGGTGGTGAATCTTCTGGTGGCTGCTGCTCAGCCAGCTGCATTAACTCCTCTGCACCCGGTTCCATGCCAAACCCCATCCCTTGGCCATTCTCCCTGGCATAAATGGCCAGGACAGCCGCCAGCGGGACAAAGATATTCATTGGCACACCACCAAAACGCGCATTGAAAGACACACCGTCCTGATCAATGGACAACTGCTGCACAGCAGAATAGCTGATATTCAGCACCAACTGATCATCCAGCGTGAATTGTTCAGGAACCATTACACCCTGCACTCTAGCATCCACAGCCAGATAGGGCGTGAGATCATTATCCGTAATCCACTGGTGCAACGCACTCAGCAAGTAGGAACGGCTCGGCGTCATGGTCATGAGAAAATCTGCACCTCTGGTAATTTGGTTGTATCAGTCCCGCATCTCTTTTTCAGCTTCAGACAAGCTTGTCTGAAAAGATTCACGCTCAAAAATACGCTTCATGTAAGACATTAAGGGGCCACACTGTGCCTGAGGCAACTCAATACCCATCACTGGCAAACGCCACAACAGCGGAGCTATACAGCAATCCACCAAAGTGAATTCATCGCTCATAAAGTAAGGCTTTTCGGTAAATATTGGCGAAATCGAAACTAAGCTGTCGCGCAATTCTTTACGGCAATACTCTATCTGCTCAGGGTCAGCTGTACCGGTGAGAATCGTATCGGCATAGCCACACCAATCGCGCTGAATTCGATAGATATAAAGCCGACTATCTGCACGGGCAACCGGGTATACCGGTAACAGTGGCGGATGAGGAAAACGCTCATCGAGGTACTCCATCATTACACCCGGCTCATACAACACAAGATCTCTATCCAGCAAGGTGGGCAGAGTATTGTACGGATTCAGCCCTGCTACGTCCTCAGGCATATCATCAATTTTGCAGTCCACAATATCGACTGCTACACCCTTCTCAGCCAGTACGATACGTACACGATGGCTGTAATGGTCATCACCATCTGAAAAGAAAGTCATGGAAGAACGTTTTGCTACCACTCCCATTGAGGTACCTCTTTGTTACAGGGATCAAAAAACAAAAAGCTACGCGACCAAAATGGCCGCGTAGCTGACGTAACTTGAATAAACTCAAGCTTAATGTATATCTCTCCAGTACTCACGCTTCAGCAGGTAAGCCACGAAGGTGAAAATAGCGAGGAAGATCAATACATAAGTACCGATACGATGCGCCTGGAGTTTAGATGGCTCACCCACATAGGTCATAAAGTTAGTCAGGTCATATATAGCCTGATCAAACTCAGCCGTAGTCATACTGCCTGTTCCTGGCTGAACCTGCAAACATTGACCACTGCGATTACCCGTCAGCGGATCCAATGTACCGGTAAAACCACCATGCGCCAAAAGCTCTTCATGAGTGCAATGGTTCACAACCACACCCCGAAGATCCTCTAACACATTGGGCATACCTACATCCGGAAAAACGGGGTTATTGACACCAAATGGCGCTGCGTCATCGCGATAAAAGGTACGCAGATAGTTATATATCCACTCACCACCACGAAGACGTGCTGTTAGTGACAAATCAGGCGGCGCTATACCGAACCAAGTTGCAGCGTCAACCTTATCCATGGAGATAGTCATCTGGTCATTAATACCATGATCACCCAGAATCAGATACTCTTCCATCAGATCATCTGGAATACCAATATCAGCACCAGTCCGGGTAAAACGCTGAAATTCCATTGAATGACAACCCATGCAACGGTTAACAAACAGCCCCATACCACGCTGTAGGGATTCCTGATCTTTAAGATCAGCCTTGAATGCGTCCATAGGGTAGGTTGCCCCGCCAGCCGCTAAAGCCACGACTGGCAAACACACCATCAATAATGCAAATAGATATTTTTTCATCAGCCTGTCACCCTTTGCGGAACTGGTTTAGTGCTTTCCATTCTGGTGTAGAAAGGCATCAGAAGGAAATAAGCGAAATACAGCACTGTACAGATCTGAGCTACCGTCGTACGTGCATCAGTCGCAGGAAGCACACCCAGTATACTCAGAATCACAAAACTGATAGCCAGAATTGCCAGGAATGTTTTGCTTATCCAGCCTTTGTAGCGCATGGACTTAACCGGACTACGATCCAGCCAGGGCAGCACAAAGAGTATGGCAATTGCCGCACCCATAACGATAACACCCCAGAGTTTCGCATCCAGGCCAAACAAGCTGAACGTCACGGCACGCAACATCGCGTAGAAAGCCGTGAAGTACCAGACCGGCGCGATATGGAGCGGAGTTTTCAGCGCGTTTGCAGCCTCAAAGTTTGGCTTTTCAATTAAGTAGCCACCGCCTTCAGGGAACCAGAACACCACTATGGAGAAAACGAACAGGAATACACCCACACCCACCAGATCTTTCACTGAATAATAGGGATGGAAAGGAATGCCGTCCTTAGGAATGCCGTTTTCGTCAAGATGATCCTTGATTTCAATACCATCCGGGTTGTTTGAACCCACTTCATGCAGCGCAATGATATGCAGAACAACCAGTGCCAGCAGCACAATCGGCAGAGCGACCACGTGCAGGGCAAAGAAACGGTTCAAGGTAATACCTGAGATCAGGTAGTCACCACGAATCCACTGTTGCAGATCAGGCCCTATGGCCGGAATCGCGCCAAACAGGGAGATAATAACCTGAGCGCCCCAATATGACATCTGCCCCCAAGGCAGCAGATAACCCATAAACGCTTCAGCCATCAACGCCAGATAGATCGTCATACCGAAGATCCACACCAACTCACGTGGCTTTCTATATGATCCATACATCATGCCGCGGAACATGTGCAGATAAACAACCACAAAAAAAGCTGACGCACCCGTCGAATGCATATACCGCAGCAGCCAACCGTATTCCACATCACGCATGATATATTCTACCGATGCGAATGCACCCTCCGCAGAAGGGTTGAAGCTCATTGTCAGCCAGATTCCGGTTACTATCTGATTAACCAGCACCAACAGTGCCAATGAACCAAAAAAGTACCAGAAGTTGAAATTTTTTGGAGCATAATATTTGGAAAGATGATCTTCCCACATAGCCGTTGCAGGGAAACGATCATCGATCCATCCCATCAAGCCCGGATTACCTTTATTACGATGACCAGCCATTATACATCCTCCGGATCTATACCAATTATCAGGGTGTTGTCATCCAGATACGCATGGGGCGGGATAACCAGATTGGTCGGAGCTGGCTGTGAGCGGAACACACGACCCGAAAGATCGAAACGCGAACCGTGACACGGGCAAAAGTAACCGCCCTGCCAGTTCTCACCCAGATCTTCAGGCGCAAGCTCCGGACGATAAGTAGGGGAACAGCCGAGATGAGTACAAATACCGATCAGTACAGAGTATTCCGGACGCAAAGCACGCTCAGGTGTTTTGGGAATATAATCCGGCTGCTCCGAACGATTTGACTCAGGGTCTGCAAGACGGTCATTCAACGACGCCAAGCGACCCATCGCTTCGTCAGTGCGGCGAACAACCCAAACCGGGCGTCCACGCCACTCGACAATCATCTGCTGACCTGGTTCCAGCTTGCTCACGTCAGCGCGCACAGGTGCACCTGCCGCTCTGGCTTTAGCACTCGGATTCCAGGACGCTACAAACGGCACGGCCACCCCAACAGCACCCACTGCGCCCAATGCAGATGTGGCACCCAAGAGAAGCCGACGCCGACCTTTATTCACGCCGTCATTGCTCATTAATTTTATCTCCACTCATTCAGCTTTACCGAACAAAAATTGTCCTGCTCAGCCGCCAGTCATTAAACCCAAGAATCGAATTCTTCAAATGGCGCAAATATTAAAGAAAATACCCAATTTATACAAGGTAAAAACCTACCGACCTTATGCCTATTATTTAATACAATGTCCTGAAACACAAAAAACCCGGACCGCTTTGGGCAGGCCGGGTTTTCTGAACAACCGGAGTTGCCGAAACTTAACGCTTGGAGAACTGTGGACGTTTACGTGCTTTACGCAGACCTACTTTCTTACGCTCAACCATACGTGAATCGCGGGTAACAAAACCAGCTTCACGCAGCACTGGGCGCAGCGTTTCATCATATTCCATCAGCGCACGGGTAATACCGTGACGGATTGCGCCAGCCTGACCGAAACCACCGCCACCAGCAACAGTTACATAGAGATCAAACTTATCTTTATTACCAGTCAATTCCAGCGGCTGCATAACAATCATACGAGCTGTTTCACGACCAAAGTAGTTTTCCATGGTGCGCTGGTTAATAGTGACTTTACCTGTACCCGGACGCAAAAAGACGCGTGCAGTAGAGGTTTTACGACGGCCTGTGCCGTAATACTGAGTAGTAGACATATTCGCCTTCCCCTTAGATATTCAGTTCTTTAGGTTGCTGAGCCTGATGCGGATGTTCTTTACCGGCATAGACTTTCAGCTTGGAGTACATAGAGCGACCCAGCGGACCTTTAGGCAACATACCCTTTACAGCCAACTCAATAGTACGCTCTGGGAAGGTCTGGATCATCTTATTGAAGCTTGCTTCTTTAAGACCACCCGGGAATCCAGTATGACGGTAATACATTTTGTCGTTACGCTTGTTACCGGTCACATGAACCTTCTCAGCATTAACAACAACAATGTAATCACCGGTATCAACATGCGGTGTAAATTCCGGCTTATGCTTGCCACGCAGACGACGTGCAATTTCAGTTGCCAGACGACCCAGGGTTTTACCCTCTGCGTCAACAACATACCAGTCGCGTTTAACTTCGGCTGGCTTAGTGCTAACAGTAGTTTTCATTGGTAGTTTCACCTTAACTCGTTAAGTCTCGATCCGCTACAGCGGTTCCGACTTACCTTATAGTTATTCGTTGTCAACCGTAGCCGACAACCTTCGCATACCCGCTATTTACGGGAGGCGAAATTATACTGGGGTTTTCTCAAAAAAACGAGCTTATTTGATAATTTTTTAACCAAACGGGAGCCGATTTGAATTATCATCCAAATCGACCAGCCTGCATCGGTTCAGCGCCTTTAACTGGATAGATTTACCAGCACCCGACCGCGCACCCGACCATCCATCAAATCCTTAGCCGTTTCAATAACCTGATCTAGCTTAATCTCTTGCCCAATAGCTTCAAAATCAGCCGGTTTCAACAACTGCGTCAAGCGAGACCAAGCTTCAACTCGATCATCCAATGGCCGCATGACACTATCAATACCTGCCAGCGTAATCCCGCGCAAAATAAAAGGCGCTACACTGGATGGGAAATCCATGCCCTGCGCCAGCCCACAGGCAGCCACCACGCCACCGTAACGTGTTTGCGCACAGGCATTGGCAAGCGTATGGCTGCCAGCTGAATCGACCACTGCTGCCCAACGCTCTTTCTGCAAAGGTTTACCCGGCTCACTCAGATCGGAACGTGGAATAATCTCTGCAGCGCCCAGGTCTGCCAGATAGGCAGACTCCTCTGGACGACCGGTTGATGCCACCACCCGGTAACCCAATCGACTCAAAAGCTTCACAGCAAAACTACCCACACCACCATTAGCACCGGTAACCAGCACATCACCCGCCGCTGGCTTAACGCCATTCTTTTCCAGCGCCATAACACACAGCATAGCGGTATAGCCTGCGGTGCCTGCTGTCATGACTTCACGAGCACTCAAACCCTCAGGCAGGGGAATCAGCCATTCACTTTTCAAGCGCGCTTTTTCAGCCAGGCCACCCCAATGCACTTCACCGACACCCCAGCCATTCAACACTACCTGATCGCCCGGTGAAAAGCGCTCAGAATCACTTTCCAGTACCCTACCAACCAAATCGATACCCGGCACCAGTGGAAACTTACGTACCACGGGCCCCTTACCGGTAATAGCCAAACCGTCCTTATAGTTAAGCGTGCTGTATTCCACTTTGACCAACACATCACCATCAGGTAGCTGCGACTCATCCACCTGGCTCAATGTGGCGTGGTATCCCTGATCGTCTTTATCGATGACCACTGCGTTAAACATACAACCTCCACTTACCCTGATATTCGGGTGATTTATTATTTTGTCACATCAGTATTTAACCCTTCACATCAAGCCCGGTGCGCTTTTGCCAAATACTCATGCGACTGCATTTCCAGCAAACGGCTTTTGGTCCGATCTATTTCAAAGGATAGACGCCCTTCAGTATAAATATCATGAATACTCACTTCGGCTGACAGGATCAATTTGACGCCACTGTCATAAAACTCATCCACCAGATTGATGAACCGCCGTGCAGCATCATCGTTCTGACGCCCCAGTTGTGGCACGTTGCTGACTATAACTTCATGGTATATCTTGCCGATTTCAATATAGTCATTCTGTGACCTTGGCCCCTCACATAACTCTTTAAAATCAAACCAGATCACATCTTCACACACCCGGCGACAACGGATATGACGACCATTAACCTCAACCAGCTGATCACTCCTGGCCTCATGAACATCCGGCGCCAGATTCTCAAAGCTCCGATTCAAACTGATATCGGCTTCCTCATCCAAGGGGTAGTGATACAACTCAGCCTGCTCAAGCACACGCAATCGATAGTCGATGCCACCATCTACATTGACTACTTCGGTGTATTTATTCAACAAGTCGATAGCGGGCAGAAAACGCGCACGTTGCAAGCCATCTTTATACAGCCCATCCGGCACAATATTGGAGGTTGCTACCAACGAAACACCATTAGCAAACAACTGCTCAAACAAACCACCCAGGATCATGGCATCGGTGATGTCTGATACAAAAAACTCATCAAAACAAATAATGCGTGATTCATCAGCAAACTTTTTGCCTATCTCTACCAGGGGATTTTTGGTGCCCTCGAGCTGTTTCAATTCCTGATGTACGCGCTGCATAAAGCGGTGAAAGTGGGTACGGGTCTTCTGCTCAAACGGCAAACTCTCATAAAAGGTATCCATTAGATAGGTCTTGCCACGCCCGACCCCACCCCAGAAATACAACCCTTTCAGGGGCTCTCTCTGCTCTTTGCGAATCATGCCTGAGAGACGTCGAATCATACTGGGTACCGGTGCATTTACCGATTCGATCAACTCGTCGTAAAGGCGCTGCAGATGTTTGACAGCCATTTCCTGCGTAGCGTCATAGGAAAAATCCTCGCGCAGCAGATCTTTTTGGTAACGCTCTAAGGGTGTCATAAACGCTTAAGCCTCAGTCTTATCGTGACAAGCGCAAAACTTTACTGTGCGACAGAGCAACATGCAATAATCCATTGGCTATAGAGCTGATAGCTTCAACCCCAAACAGCACGGACAATATCCATTGCGGCTTGAACAGGAGGTTCGGCAATACGATCCTTTCGGCACACGAATCCTAAAGACGCATCGATACTGACTTTATCCGCAATCACGATACCCTGCTCATGCGCCGCCCTTAACGCCAGCGTATCACGGGCAAGCGCTAATGCCACGCCAGAGCGCACCAAGTCCATCATCGATGACTCAACATCCACTTTTGCCACTATATTAGGCTCTATCGACAACTCAGCAAACACACGACTCAAAAGACGATGGTGAGCCGAATCAGAGGGAGTTGCGATCCAAGGCAAGCTCGCCAACCCTCGCCAATCCTTACCCTTGACTAAACTACGCCAACTGGGCGGTGCGATAACTCGATAATTAAAATCAGCCAACCTATGCACACAAAACCGACTTTGTAGCTCATGCAACCCAGGAAACCCCAGGGTAAACGCAACATCCAGTGTACCCAGCTCAATTTCACGCAGGATTGAACCTGAAATCCCCTGACGAAGCTCGTAGGACAAGCCCGGATGATGATTAGCCATAAGCCTCAGAAATGATCCAAGCCTGAGAAATTCAGGATCAACAATTGTACCAATTTTCAATTCACCATGAATCACGCCTCGAAGGCCTGAAGCTGCGGAGTTAAATGCAGTCAATGAGTCCAGGGCCTGCTCTGCCGATGAAAGCAAACGACGCCCTTCATCGGTTAACTGCATACCACGTGGCGTTCGTTTGAATAACACCAGTCCTAGTGACAGTTGCAATTTTTTTAACTGCAGGCTGAGTGCCGGCTGCGTAATACACAAGCGCTCAGCCGCTCGAGTTAGATTTCCTTCCTGTGCAATTGTCACAAACGCTTTGATTAACGCATAGTCCATATCGCTTACAGCCTGCAAAGTTTTGCATTGGGTGTGGTGCCGCTATTCAGAATTGATAATCCATCTAGCCGCTTTTTCCGCTATCATCAATGTGGGTGAGTTTGTATTACCACTGGTAATCACTGGCATAATACTGGCATCAACAACTCTCAAACCCTGCACCCCCTTCACCCTTAAATGTGAATCAACCACAGCCATAGGATCATCATCACGCCCCATCTTCACAGTACCGACTGGATGAAAAATAGTGGTCGCAATATCACCTGCAAGCTTGGCTAACTCATCATCTGTCTGGTATTGCATACCGGGACGCCACTCTTCCGGTTCATACTTCTGCAGGGCTGGTTGTGCAACAATTTCACGGATTTGCCGCAGACTTTGCGCGGCGATTTTTCGATCTTCATCCGTACTAAGGTAGTTCGGGGCAATAACAGGCGGCGCATCAAACTTATTTGAACGAATCCGAACATGACCGCGACTGGTTGGATTGAGATTACAAACGCTTGCAGTAAACGCTGGGAAGGGGTGCAAGTCTTCACCAAAAGCATCCAGACTCAATGGCTGCACATGATACTCAAGGTTGGCATGGGGCTGATCAGGATCAGACTTAGTGAAAGCACCTAACTGACTGGGGGACATGCTCATCGGACCTGAACGCTTAAGTATATACTCCAGCCCTATTGCGGCCTTACCCAGCAAGCTGTTAGCCATGGTATTAAGTGTTTTTACGCCCTTGACTTTGAATACCGCACGAATTTGCAAATGGTCTTGCAGGTTTTCCCCCACGCCAGGGGCATCAACGCACACGTCAATACCATGCTGACGCAATAGATCTGCCGGACCTATACCAGACAACTGCAGCAATTGCGCAGAACCGATCGCACCGGCAGACAGGATCACTTCTTTATTGGCTCGAACCGTAATTGCATCACCGCCCCGGCGAATGATCGCACCAACACAACGAGGTTGGTCGCCGTCGACCGGCGTCTCAAAAACCAGCCGCTCAACCTGGGACTCTGTCCAAATGCTAAGATTGGAACGCTGCTTTACGGGTCTTAAAAAAGCCTTTGAAGTATTCCAGCGCCAACCCTTAGATTGATTCACATCGAAGTACCCGACCCCTTGATTATCACCTTGATTAAAGTCGTCTGTTCTGGGTACGCCGAATTGAACAGCAGCCTCTGCAAAACTTTCCAGCACGTCCCAGCGCAAGCGCTGCTTTTCAACCCGCCACTCCCCCCCGTGGCCATGCAGTTGTGAAAAACGTTTACCGCTGGCCAAGATTGGGTCCTGCCCTTCATCCAATCGATAGTGATGTTCATGCTTGATAAAATCCGCAAGGCAGCTTTCCCAATTCCATGCATCATCACCGCTAAGCTCAGCCCAGTGGTCATAATCCCGCGCCTGACCACGCATGTAGATCATGCCATTAATTGAAGAGCATCCACCGAGGGTTTTACCGCGAGGATAACGCAAGGAACGTCCATTGAGCCCGGCATCTGGCTCTGTCTGAAACAACCAATCTGTTCTGGGATTTCCAATGCAGTAAAGATACCCCACTGGAATATGAATCCAATGGTAGTTGTCTTTCTTGCCAGCTTCGATCAGCAGCACACTTTTGGTCGGGTCCTGGCTCAGCCGGTTTGCCAACAGACAACCGGCTGAGCCAGCACCAATAACAATATAATCATAGGGATCACGAGGCATAGCGATCTCCTGGCTTAATTAGATACAGGCATAGTGAATTCGGCACCGCTAGCAATACTTTCCGGCCAGCGCTGCATGATGGATTTTTGCCTGGTGTAGAAACGAACACCTTCTTCACCATAGGCATGCATGTCACCAAACAAACTTTTCTTCCAGCCACCAAAACCATGCCATGCCATAGGTACAGGTATTGGCACATTCACACCAACCATACCCACTTGTACCAGACGACCAAACTCTCGCGCTACATTACCGTCACGCGTGAACAACGAAACGCCATTACCAAACTCATGACGATTAATTAAATCCAACCCGTCGGCAAAACTAGCAACACGCAGACAGACTAAAACCGGACCAAAAATCTCCTCTTTATAAATGCGCATCTCTGGCGTGACCTTGTCGAAAAGCGTACCCCCTAACCAATAACCCTTCTCATGTCCCGCCACGGTATAACCGCGACCATCGACCAGAAGTTCAGCACCCTCTTCAACACCCTGAGCGATATAGTCACTAATACGCTGATGCGCTTGAGCCGTAACAATTGGCCCCATTTCCGCATCCAGTTCCAGACCATTTTTGACTTTTAGCTGCCGGGTTCTTTCAATCAGTTTCGGAATAATCAGATCCCCAGAATCACCGACAAACAGTGCAACCGAAATAGCCATGCAACGCTCACCGGCAGAACCGAAAGCAGCCCCCATCAGTGCATCGATGGTTTTATCCAGGTCGGCATCAGGCATGATCAACATATGGTTTTTAGCACCACCCAGTGCCTGAACTCGTTTACCAAAGTGTGCTCCACGCTCATAAATATAGTTTGCAACAGGGGTGGAGCCAACAAACGATAATGCCTGGACATCCTCATGCTCAATCAACGCATCAACGGCCTCTTTATCGCCCTGAATAACATTAAACACACCCTCAGGGAAACCGGCTTGCTGCATCAGATCAGCATACATCAAAGCAGGCGTAGGATCAGTCGGAGACGGTTTGAGTACAAAGGTATTGCCTGCAGCAATAGCTACAGGAAACATCCACATAGGCACCATGACCGGGAAGTTAAAGGGAGTAATGCCGGCAACTACCCCCAAGGGCTGTCGCATTGTCCAGTTGTCAATTCCGGTTGAGACTTGCTCGGTGTAATCCCCTTTTAGCAACTGAGGGATACCACAGGCAAACTCAATAATATCGATGCCACGCTCCACTTCACCACAGGCATCGGTAAACACTTTTCCGTGTTCAGCGGTAATCGCTTTAGCCAATGCCTCTTTGTTCTCGTTGACCAACTGTAAAAAGCGGTTCATTAAACGAGCTCGACGCAAGGGAGGCATGGCAGCCCAAGCAGGAAAGGCACTTCGTGCCGCTGCAACGGCACTATCAACATCAGCTTTTGAAGCCAGTTTCACCTCACCGGTTTGCTCACCCGTAGCCGGGTTAAAGACCGGTTGTGTACGTGCGGACTCCCCCATCACGCGCTGACCCGCTATATAATGCTCTATAGTTATTATTGTCATGTTTCGAACTCCGCTCTTGTATATTCACTGTCATTGGACACTTGGGGATCACCCCCTCTTACTGCTGAAATGTCGCAAATAGCAGCAGTTAAATCCAATGAGAATATCAAAACAGCATTATTACGATTTATTATATTAGTAACAATTGAATAGTGTCATAACCCTAAAATGCGCACAATAAGGGGAATCAATAACGAACTTACTACCCCGGTCAAGCCCATGGCCAGCCCGGCAAACGCACCCGCTATGGAGCTGATTTGCATCGCATAAGCGGTACCGAAACCATGTGCAGCCAACCCCAGCGCAAAGCCTTTTGCGGTTTGCGACTCAACTCTTAACACGCGAAACACCAGCGGAGCCAGTAAACAACCGATAATACCGGTTAACAGCGCCAGCCCGGCAGACAAGGACGGATAGCCGCCAATCTGTTCCGAAATACCTATGGCGATTGGTGAGGTGACCGACTTGGGAGCCAGCGACAGTAGCAACCTGTCAGGGCCACCCAGTACCAGGCCAATACCCAACGCAGTGACAGCCGCCGTTACACTGCCAACCAAACAGGACAGCAATACCGGCAGGAGCAGCTTACGAATACGCGCCATATGATCATAGAGGGGAATAGCCAAGGCCACGGTAGCCGGGCCGAGTAAAAAATGAATAAACTGAGCGCCCTCAAAATAGGTGTCGTAATCTGTCCCAGTTAACAGTAACAATGAAATAATCAGCGCCATAGCCACAAAAACCGGGTGCAGCAAAGCGGTACCGCCTGCTTTACGATTCAGCCAAGTTGCCACTAAAAATGCAATCAAGGTCACCACAATCCAGAACAAGGGACGGGCGGCAAAATATACCCAGAAATTATCTATCTCCATGCTCACCTCGACGACGCGCCTTATAGGTCTCCATGCGTTGCATCATCCATACAGTTAACACTAGCGTGATCAACGTGCTGCCTAGCAGCGATGACAGCACCACCAACCAGTGTGCAGCCAGCAACTCTGCAAACACCATTAAGCCCACCCCTGCTGGAATAAACAGCAGGGATAAATGACGGATCAAACCCTCGGCTGGCAAGCGCAGCGTGTCCGGCACCTTGCCATAGACCAGTAGCCCCAGCCAAAGAATCAACATGCCGGCTACGGGACCGGGTATTGGCGCTCCCAGAAACACCATCAACCACTCTCCGAGCAACTGACATAACAGCAGAATCAACATACCCTGAATCATAGAAAAACCTGTTTATTAATTACTTTGTTCAAATTACCAGCCATTCAATCGCATGGAAGCACGCAGCAGACGCTGCTCTTCCACTTCAATATCCTGAAGTTCATCACGAATACCCTGAATATGCTCGACGGCCGCCCGGCGAGCTTGCTCGGGCAGACGATCCACCACCGCATGAAATAATCGGGCATGCTGTCGGTCGATCTGACGCTTTTGCACCGGACGGTGGTAAAGGTTGTTCAGCGAGGCAAACACTGAACTGATGAGCAAATCAGTCAGGGATTGCAGGGTATGCACCAATACAGGGTTGTGTGACGCTTCGCACACAGCCAAATGAAATGCATGATCAACACGAGCGTGCTCACGCAACTCCACCGGCTCATCCGACTGAGTCAACGCCACCATCTCTTCATAGCGACGGCGAATCATGATGAAGTCGGCGTCTGTACCACGCATGGCGGCAAGACGCGCCGACTCCCCTTCCAGCAGCGCTCGCACCTCCAGCAGATCATAGAGGGTACGTGGGTGCTCACTGAACAAATGCATCAGGGGAGTAGAAGGCTCTGGCATCATTTTGGCAACATAGGAACCACGTCCATGCTCAGTCAGGATAATGCCGCGGGCACGCAACAACTTCAGCCCTTCTCGAAGCGCCGAGCGGGAAAAACCCAATTTTTCTGACAGTTGCCGCTCTGAGGGCAATCGCTGCCCTGGTTTAAGCACCCCATCCAGAATCAATGTTTCAATCCGATCGGCCACTACATCGGCAATTTGCCGCATCTCTTCTACCATTAACTCTCTACCCGCTAGACTTCACTGCAAACCACCCCGGACAAACTGGTAGGACCAGTCTGAAAACTCAACACAGGACCACGTCCACATCAGCAATAATACCTTGCAGTGTCATATTTCTGGATAGATTTTACCAATTACTACAAAAATAACTGGTATGACCAGTAGAGTTAAAGGTTGACCTATCTGCTTACAGCTACCAAGATCAATGCATTAATAATTCATAATAACCAAGCCATACCCTCAACACAGGACAGGATTGATGAACATACTCCATGATGAGCGCCTTGATGGTGTGCTGCCCATGCCGGATCGCACAGCATTACTGCACAAGCTCAACATTCGCTTGCCCGACCTCCATGTTTTACACCGTAAGGAAGAACTCAAACCTTACGAGTGCGATGGTTTGGCAGCCTATCGAACCACCCCTTTGCTGGTCATCCTGCCGGAAACCCTGGAGCAGGTTCAAGTCATCATGCAAACCTGTAATGAGTTAAAAGTACCTGTAGTTGCCCGTGGTGCTGGCACCGGCCTATCGGGTGGTGCCCTGCCACTGGAGCAGGGTGTACTGCTGGTGATGGCTAAATTCAACCGTATCCTTGAAGTGAACCCGGAAGGACGCTTTGCACGGGTACAACCGGGGGTGCGCAACCTGGCCATCTCTGAAGCCAGCGCCATGCACAGCCTGTATTACGCACCGGATCCCTCTTCGCAAATCGCCTGCTCTATTGGTGGCAATGTGGCGGAAAACGCCGGCGGTGTTCACTGCCTGAAATACGGTCTGACCGTACATAACCTGATCAGCGTCGACATTATCACCGTGGAAGGTGAGTTTATGACGCTAGGCAGTGATGCGCTGGATTCACCCGGTTTTGATCTGATGGCCTTGTTCACGGGTTCTGAAGGCATGCTGGGTATCGTCGTCGAAGTCAAAGTTAAACTGCTACCCAAACCTCAGGTCGCCCGTGTGCTCATGGCCAGTTTCGACGATGTTGAAAAAGCCGGGCTGGCGGTCGGTAATATTATTGCTGCCGGTATCATTCCTGGCGGTCTGGAAATGATGGACAACCTGGCCATACGCGCCGCCGAAGACTTCATCCACGCGGGCTATCCGGTGGAAGCTGAAGCGATACTGCTATGCGAACTCGACGGCGTTGAATCCGATGTAGATGAAGAAAGCGCCCGTGTTCAAGAAGTGCTGCAGCAATCTGGCGCGACGGCGGTACAAACCGCTAAAGACGAAGCCGAGCGCCAGCGCTTCTGGGCTGGTCGAAAAAATGCTTTTCCCGCCGTGGGTCGTATCTCCCCGGATTATTACTGCATGGATGGCACCATTCCACGGCGTGAATTACCTGGTGTGTTGAAAGGCATTGCCGAACTGTCTGAACGCTACGACCTTAGGGTTGCCAATGTTTTTCATGCCGGCGATGGCAACATGCACCCACTGATACTGTTTGATGCAGATGTGCCCGGTGGTCTGGAGAAAGCCGAAGCACTGGGTGGACAAATTCTGGAGCTCTGCGTCAAAGTCGGCGGCTCCATTACCGGTGAGCATGGCGTCGGTCGAGAAAAGATCAACCAGATGTGTTCACAATTCAATGACGATGAACTGGAACTCTTCCATGCGGTAAAAGCCGCATTTGATCCGGATCGCCTACTCAATCCAGGCAAAAATATCCCGACACTGCACCGCTGTGCCGAATTTGGTGCCATGCATATACACCATGGTGAACTACCCTTCCCAGAACTGGAGCGCTTCTGATGTCTGCTGCCAACCCTCAAACTGATCAACAGACTCACCACCGCCCGGGAGAGCGGCCTGTCAGCCAGACCGAAGCGGCACTGCTGGAGCAGGTCTGTGAGGCGCTACATGAAGCCACACCACTGCAAATTCAGGGTGGCAACTCTAAACATTTTCTCGGTCGGAAAACCCAGGGAGAGGTGCTGGATATTACCGCGCATCAGGGTGTTGTCAGCTATGACCCGACTGAACTGGTCATTACGGTTCGTGCGGGTACGTCCATGCAGCAGTTGGAAACCCTGCTGGCTGAACAGGGACAGATCCTGGGCTGCGAGCCCCCTCACCTGGGCGATAATGCTACAGTCGGTGGCATGGTCGCTACAGGCCTGTCGGGCCCGCGCCGCCCCTGGTCAGGTTCGGTACGTGATTTTGTGCTGGGCACCAAAGTGATCACCGGGCATGGCAAACTGCTGCGCTTTGGCGGTGAAGTAATGAAGAACGTCGCCGGTTATGACTTGTCCCGCCTTATGGCTGGCAGCTTCGGTTGCCTGGGCATACTGACCGAAGTTTCCATGAAAGTCCTGCCAAAGCCACGCAATGAATACCACCTGAGCATCCCTTGTAATCAGGCAGAAGCTTTGCAAAAACTGAGCCTTTGGGGACAGCAACCCCTGCCAATCACGGCCGCCTGTCACTATCAGGAGCAACTGTATCTGCGCCTGGAAGGCGGTGAAGCCTCAGTGAAAAACTTTGCTGACAGTCTACAGGGCCAGGAAATCGATCCTGAATTCTGGACGCAGCTCAGAGAACAGCAACTGGCGTTTTTTCAGGACTCTCGTCCACTTTGGCGACTATCCCTGCCCGCGAATGCCCCGCAACTGAACCTTGAAGGTGATAGCCTGATCGATTGGGGCGGTGCTCAACGCTGGCTTAAAACCGACCAGCCGGAAGCGGCATTGCGTGAAGCGGCGGAAAACGCCGGGGGCCATGCTACTTGCTACACCCCGGACATCACTGACCAGCCATTGCATCCGCTACAACCTTTACTGATTCGCTATCATCAGCAACTCAAGGCGCAATTGGATCCGAAAGGCATCTTTAACCCCGGACGCATGTACAGCGACTATTAAGCAGTAGAGAGAAATACTATGCAAACCAACCTGTCTGAAGACGCTAAGAAACTGCCCCGCGCCCAAGAGGCTGAAGATATCCTGCGCAGTTGTGTGCACTGTGGTTTCTGTACCGCCACCTGCCCCACTTACCAACTGCTTGGCGATGAACTGGATGGTCCGCGTGGGCGCATCTATCTGATGAAGAGCTTCTTTGAAGGCGGCGAAGTCACCCGTGAAACCCAGGCTCATCTGGACCGCTGCCTGACCTGTCGCAACTGTGAAACCACCTGCCCATCAGGGGTTAATTACCATGCTCTGCTGGACATAGGTCGTGCGGCTATCGAAGACAAGGTAGGACGCCCTTTCAGTGAGAAACTGGTACGCAGCGCTTTGCGCAAGGTTATCCCTAATCCACAGATATTTGACCCATTGATGAAAACCGGCCAGTTGTTCAGGCCAATATTACCAGCGGCTCTGAAGCAAAAAATCCCGGCACGCAGCATCAAGGCAAAACCACGCCCTGATAATCAACAGGTCCGAAAAATGCTGATTCTGGAGGGCTGCGTTCAACCTTCACTGTCACCCAACACCAATGCAGCGACCGCTCGTGTTTTAGATAAACTGGGCATTCAGGTCATAACGGCCAAAGAGGCGGGTTGCTGTGGCGCCGTGGACTACCATCTGAATGCACATGAAGCCGGACTGGTGCGGGCACGACAGAATATTGATGCCTGGTGGCCGATGATCGAAGCCGGTGCTGAAGCCATCATTCAGACAGCCAGCGGTTGTGGCGCATTTGTAAAAGATTATGGCCATCTGCTCAAAGATGACCCTGCCTACGCTGATAAAGCCGAAAAAATCAGCGCGCTGAACAAGGACCTGGTGGAAATACTGGCCAATGAAGATCTTGGCACGCTTCGCCTGAATAGTGATCAAAAACTGGCGTTTCATTGTCCCTGTACCCTGCAGCACGCACTCAAACTCAACGGCGCGGTTGAAGGCGTATTACGCCAACTCGGATTTACATTGACCGCTGTACCCGATGCCCATTTGTGCTGTGGTTCAGCTGGCACCTATTCGGTCACCCAACCCGAGCTTTCCATTCAACTCAGAGATAACAAACTAAACGCATTGGAAAGCGGCAAGCCTGATATGATCGTCACCGCCAATATCGGCTGCCAGACCCATCTCAATGGCGCTGGACGCACGGAAGTCCGTCACTGGATTGAAATTGTTGAAGAAGCACTCAACTAATAATTGACAAGAAAAATACTACAGGAGATCACCCATGTACACAAAACAGGCACTTACACTGTCAGAAGCCAACCAATTGATCGACGCTGCCCTCATCGAAGCCAAACAAAATGGCTGGGCTGTGGCTGTCGCCGTTGTTGATGACGGGGGTCACCTGCTGTCTATGCAGCGTATGGAAGACTGCGCACCAGTCGGTGCCTATATCGCCGTCGAAAAAGCACGTACCGCTGCATTGGGTCGGCGTGAAACCAAAATTTATGAAGATATGATTAATGGCGGTCGCAATGCCTTTCTGTCAGCACCCGTCATCAGCGCCACCTTAGAAGGTGGTGTGCCGGTGATTCAAGAAGGACAGGTCATAGCAGCCGTGGGGGTTTCCGGGGTAAAACCCGATCAGGATGCCCAGGTTGCCAAAGCCGGTGTAGCTGGACTGCAGGGCTAAGCAAGCCTTCTAACTGGAAAAGCCGTTCTCAACCGGCTTTTCCTCCCAGCACTTCTCTACCTATCTCAACTTCCGCACCAAGCCATCCCAAAATACAAAAAATATTTAATTTCAATGAATTATAATTAGCAGCAGAAATTATATCTGAAAATAAATTTATAATAGATTTATTAACTTAAATAATTGAGTATTTCGAAGTTAAACACTACCACATAGATAGATATTAGCTTTTTGTTACTGCAGAATACCCTCCCTTAGTGCCGAAGCCTAATAGTTATAAGAAAAGCGCAAGGCTATAACTTCATGCGCATCGGCAGAGGCTAACAACAATAACGAACCGGAATCTCATCATGGAAACACTGGTTAATACGCTTAACGGTTTTATCTGGAGCGATGCTCTGATCTTTCTGTGCCTTGGTGCAGGCCTTTTTTATTCCATTCTGACGCGATTTGCGCAGGTACGCCATTTCAAAGAGATGTGGCGGCTACTGTTTAACTCCAATGAGTCTGACAAAGGTATCTCTTCATTTCAGGCACTGGCCGTGTCACTATCCGGCCGCGTAGGGGTCGGTAACATTGCCGGTGTTGCTGCTGCTATAGGCTTTGGTGGTCCTGGTGCTATTTTCTGGATGTGGGTCGTTGCCTTTCTGGGCGCAAGTACCGCCTATGCCGAATCAACACTGGGCCAGATCTATAAAGTTAATGATAATGGCCAGTACCGCGGTGGTCCGGCTTACTACTTTGAACGCTGCCTGGGCTGGAAATGGCTAGGTATACTCTTTGCCATTTCATCCATTATTGCCTGCGGTGTCTTCCTGCCGGGTATCCAGGCGAATGCGGTCGGTAACGCCGTTACACAAGTCTTTGGTGAAGGGCAGATAGTGTCCAGCAGCTTTGGCGAAGTCGGCAGCACCAAACTGATTGCACTGGCAATTATTCTCATCGTGCTGGCCTTCATTATCTTTGGTGGCATCAAGCGCATCGCACACTTTACTCAGTTTGTCGTACCTTTTATGGCACTGGGCTACATCATCATGGCGATGATCATTATCTTCCTCAACCTGGATAAAGTACCTGGAGTATTTGGACTGATACTCTCTGACGCCTTTACCGCCCAAGCAGGTTTTGGTGCAGCTATAGGTTGGGGTGTAAAACGCGGCATCTACTCCAACGAAGCAGGTCAGGGTACAGGCCCTCATGCAGCTGCAGCAGCGGAAGTGGAGCACCCAGCTCAGCAGGGTCTGGTACAAGCCTTCTCGGTATATGTCGATACGCTGTTTATCTGCACAGCCACTGCGCTAATGATCCTGATCACCCAACAGTACAATGTGCAGGGCTCTCTGGAAGCGGGTCAGTTCATCGTTCAGAACGTTGCAGCCGGTACTGAAATTGGCTCACCTGCCTTTACACAACTGGCACTGCAGAGTGTATTCGGTGGCGTAGGCCCTGTCTTTGTTGGTTTGGCACTGTTTTTCTTTGCCTTCACCACCATTCTGGCTTACTACTACATTGCCGAAACCAATGTGGCTTACTTGCGTCGTGCGCTGAAATTAGACATCCCACTGACTATCGTCAAGCTGGTGATCATGTTTATGGTGGCCTATGGCACCGTCAACACTGCCGGATACATCTGGGGTCTAGGTGATGTCGGCGTCGGCCTGATGGCTTGGATTAACATTCTCGGTATTTTGACGATCTTCTTCGTCTCCAAACCCACCATGCGGGCACTGCGTGACTATGAAGAGCAACAAAAAACCGGTGGTCCTATCACCTTTGATCCAGTAAAACTGGGCATCAAAAACGCCACTTTCTGGGAAGAACGTCTAAAAAAGCAGCAATCTGAATAAATCAGTTCTGCAGAGCGAACTCTCAAGCCCGGCATCGTCCGGGCTTTTTTATGTGCGCGGTCCGTAACACTATATTTAGTGGATTTTTTCAGCAAATCCACTTACCATCACACGCTATGGATGCATGCGATTTGGAACGCGTCTTAAATAAGTATTCGGAGGATCAAATGGATTTTAATCTAAAAAAAGCAATCACTATTGGCTGTACTTGTTTTTTCTTGGCAGGCTGTGCCGCAAACCAATCTCAGGTAGAGTCAGGTCACCGCTCTTCGCAAGTAATAGAATCCATTAACCAGGTTTCACAGACCCTGGTAACCTCACCTCACCTGCAAATGCTACAACAAAGTGACTCCAGCTTGCGGATTGAATTTCCCGATATTCAAGCTTTCAGCTTTGATGGAGCAAGCTTAAGCCAGGAACTGCAACTGGCGCTCACAGATATTGCCGACGCGTTAATTGCCCAACCGATTTTGAATGCTGAAGTTGTTGGCCATACCGACAATATCGGTAATGCAGACTACAATCAGATACTCTCAGAAAATCGTGCTCACCAGGTTGCTGACTATTTAGTACAACAAGGTGTGCAGACGACACGGATTAAAGTCACAGGAATGGGGCCCTCTGCTCCAATAGCTGACAATAATACAGCCGAAGGTCGGGCAGCTAATCGCAGAGTCGAACTCATTATCTCTGAATAAGCCATCCTAGCTGCACGCAGTAGACACCAGTCTGTCCCCTAAGACTGGTGTCTATGCTTCAATACTGAGAGTAACACTCATGTTATTTTACAGATACAGGCTCATGTTCAGCCTGATACTGCTTCCTGTTGTTCTGTCAGGATGTAGCCTGATCACGTCTAAACCTATCTGCCCTGAAAACACGAAAAGCATCGAGCAGGGAATTGCTGGCTACTCAACTAACGGCCAGCCTATACACTATACCCGCATCGGTTGCGGCCCTCAGACCACCCTGGTTTATGGTGCAATTCACGGCAATGAACCCGCCAGTGCCACGTTGACGGAGCTGTTAATCGAAAAGCTCGAACAACTGCCAGATAACTGGTTCTACCACCACCGGGTTATTGCGATTCCAATTGTCAATCCGGATGGCCTGCACGCCAATACACGCGCAAATGCCAGAGGCGTGGATCCGAACCGAAACTTTCCAACCCAAAACCGGATTAATAATCATCAGTTCGGCATGCGCGCCTTATCAGAGCCTGAATCCCAGACGCTGGTAAATATCACGAAGAGCTTCCCTCCCGACAGAATACTATCCATCCACCAACCACTGGCCTGTATTGATCATGATGGTCCCGCCATTCAAGTCAGTCGAGCCATTGCTCGCCATACCGACCTACCCATCTGTAACCTGGGTGCCCGCCCAGGCTCTCACGGCAGCTATGCAGGTGTAGAGCGGCACATCCCCATCGTCACATTTGAAATGCGTTCTCAGGATCACCTCTTGAAACCCGGCCAGATCTGGCAACTGTATGGCAAAGCCATTTTGGCAGGGATTACCTATCCGCAAGCCCCGCCTGATCTTTGAAAAAATTCTGCATCGGAGCATCCAGCCCATAAATATCAGGCCGAAAATGCAACCCCATTTCCGCATCGGCCTCAACAGTCCAGTAAGCTAACAACACTGGGACGGGCTGGTCTAAAAACAACTCCTGCGTGGTACCGCTATTCAATAACGCTTCCAATATGTCTGCAGCATCCGTACGGCTTACAGTCAGCAACTGATGCGCCAAGGCTGGAGCCTCCTGCAGCCTGATACAGCCTGAACTCAATGCGCGCATATTCTGACTGAAATAACCTTGGCTGGGGGTATCATGCAGAAAAATAGCCTCATTATTCGGAAAACGCACCACAATGCGCCCCAGCTCATTTTGTGTGCCTGGCGCCTGACGCAACAGGATACTCCCGGGGTTGCGCCAGTTAATTGAAGCGGGATTCAGTGGGCGCCCATCGAAATCTAACACTTGTATCTGATTATCTTCCAGAAAACTCAGGCTTTGACGTATCTGCGGTAACATATCCTCACGGTAAACGGTGGGTGGCACCGTCCAGGATGGATTAACCGTGATATGCGTAATCTCGCTCCACATCAGCGGTGTCTGACGGTCCGTCCGCCCTATTTGAGAAGACTGCTGCACAACAGGCTGGGAACCTCCATCATATAACGCCAATTCGGCTCCAGCGATATCCACCAGTAATAGCTGATCGGTGACCCTATGGCTCATGCGCCGGAATCGCTCCAGGTTTATCTGTATTTTCAGCTGTTGATCGCCAGACAGTGTTTCAGGTGAAACGGACTTTACCGGGCTTACCGGACAGCTCATCAATAACTGATCGGTTTCTAAAAAAGTGTTTTCAGCCGATATTTTATCCAGTGCGATCATTAACAATGGCGGTTTCAGCGAAAACTGATAAGCCGCCCTAATCTGTTGATAAGGAAGATACTGAGGCCGAGCCAACTCGAAAGCCTCCGCTGGATCATCAACACCTGACAGTGCCATATTCAGTATTCGGTTCTGATCGACAATCACTGATTCCTTACCTTCTGGATAGGTAAGATAAGATTCAATGTCAGCTTGTCGTGTCAGGCCATAATGCAAATCGGTTAACGCCAACAGGTAGCTAACAGCGATTTCATAGCGTTGCTCTTCAGTGAGTTCCCATCCAGCATTCACACCTGTTTCAAGTGATGCCAGCAGTGCTACCCGATAGCTATCGGGATTCAAGCCGTCATAGAGTAATTGCTGATACTGATCGTCCAGTTGCCGCATAAAATGCGCATCATTCCAGACACTTGATGGCGTCAATCGTAAAAACTCACGTACATACACATCTTCTGGTTTGTCAGCTATGGCTGTAGGCACGCCTACAAGCATTACACACAGGGATAACCACAAAGCTCGAATCACGACTCCATTCAACGGCATGCTGACTTCCTTTACAACTTTACATGGGTGACAAGAATAGAGAGTGCGATTTAATGGTTTAGATGTCGGATTAGCCGTTGGCTGGAATCCGACAAATCTAGTATCAAAACGCTTAGTGATTCAATTGCTTTTCCGAGACATCAACAAGTTGAATCCGAAACAGTTGGAATTCACTTTGCTCTTTGGGTGACAATAATGGCAAGAGCTCCAGTTCTTTTCCTTCAGGTATTTCATCGTCTATTATCTCCAATTGACTATGTAAGGACTCATTAAACTGTTTCATGAGTTTCTCTGCGCGCTGACTTTGAGCCAACTGCAAAATAGACATAATTATAAAGCACGCTGTCACAATAGGACCAGGATAAATCAAAAAAAACTGAACAAATGTTACACCTATTCTTTTATCTACCATTATTTCATCTGGACCAAACATAATAACTAACACCTCAATAACGCAGACAATTAACAATAGTACTTGCAACCAACCCAGCACGGTATAAAAACGTGACTTGCCATTCAACCCAGGTAGCATAATATCTACAGGCAAATCTGAAATGGTATATTTATCTTGCATAATCCCTTCCTTTGATTACATATTTTATGCGACATTATCAATAGTACGATTAAACTAAATTCTCCCCCCTTTACTCTTCAGCCATTGATACCAGCCGTACAAATTTACGCTGTGTACTCGGGCCTTCCTGCCACACCATTCCACCAATAAATGAGACATACCATGCCCCTCCGTATCCATAGGAATCTGGTGAAGACGTCCAATATTCAGATGAGGTAGGTATGTTAGGGAATACATCTGTATTGATTGCCGGGCTTGTATAATCAAAAATCGACGAGCTACAAGAGGTAAAATTTTCGCTCATTCCATATTGATCTGTATTTGAACAATAAACCAACGTCCGCAACTCTGAAACATTTGGCAAACGCCAACCTTGCTCATTTAATTCTCGCGCCTCTGTTAAGGTAAAGCCAATCGCCGATCCTTCACAGGTATCACCGGTCCATACCTGACCAATCGAACAACGCTGCCAGATCAGCTCAGTGACTCTATCCATTACTGTGCCATCGTCATTAATCACATAGCGCTCTTCAAATATATTCCAGCTTGGCAGCCATTCATCTGTATAGTCTTCGCGAATAAAGTTTCTAGGCATTACAGAAATATTCGGAAGTACCCAGTTACTCAAATCTTGATCAAGCGATACGGCCTCATAAAACATGCGATCCATATTAGTAACCTTAGAGACACTCCAGTGACTGATATTCTGATTAAATGACGAGGCTTTATAAAACATTTCCTTCATCTCTTTAACTTCAGAAACATCCCAGTTACTAATATCCTGATTAAAGGAACTCGCTTGTGCAAACAGGGCTGACAGGTTTGTTAAATTTGAAACATCCCAGTCACCAATATACTGATTAAATGACTCAGCTCTAAAAAACATACCATAAATATTAAAAAGCTTTGATATATTCCAGGCTCCAACATCTTGATTGAAAGACTCTGCTCCAGCAAACATACCTCGCATGATCTCAACATTAGATACATCCCAGCGGCCAATGTCCTGATTGAAGGAAGCGGCAAAAGCAAACATACCATCCATGTCTTCCACATTGGATACATCCCAGCGGCCTATATCCTGGTTAAACGATCTTGCTTCTGCAAACATGCCCCACATGCTTGTGACCTTAGATACATCCCAAGCACCGATATCTTTATTAAAGGACGTTGCCCCAAAGAACATCCAATTCATATCAGTAACATTGGATACATCCCAACTGCCAATAGCACCATTAAAAGATGCAGCACCCGAAAACATCCTTCTTACATCGGTTACATTAGATACATTCCAAGCGTCTAAATCCTGATTAAAGGAACGTGCATCTGAGAACATAAATGCCATAACATTCACACTTGACACATCCCACGATCCAATATCTTGATTGAATGATATCGCATTATTAAACATACTAGCCATATTAGTTACGTTGGATACATCCCATCCACCAACATCTTGATTGAATGACAATGCTCTCCAGAATAAACTACCCATGTCAGTGACATTGGATACATTCCAAGCACCTATATCCTGATCAAACTCTGTTGCCCAAAAAAACATACCCTGCATATTAGTTACATTTGAAACGTCCCAATTACCGATATCTTGATTAAAAGACCTGGCATTAGCAAACATCGAGGTCATACTGGTAACGTTTGATACATCCCAGTTGCCAATATCCTGATTAAAAGATGAAGCAGAACTAAACATAGAGTTCATATTGGTAACATTTGATACATTCCAACCACTGATATCCTGGTTGAAAGCTTCTGCACTATCAAACATGGCGCCCATGTCTGTCACATTAGATACATTCCAATCACCTATGTCATGATTGAAATGCAAAGTTCCCCCAAATAAACCAACTATATCAGTAACATTGGACACATCCCAACCACTAACATCTTGATTAAACTCCGAGGCATACCAGAATAATCCTTCCTGAATTCAACTATTAACTGCAACACCCGCTTATATTCTGTCGCAATTGCTCTTTAAAAATTACGTCTGGTTGAATGAAACCCAGTATTTTCCTGGGACGCAGGTTCAGCCTTACTTGAGCCTTTG